>OFFP01001670.1_pt1 | contig 14531 bp, 15 predicted proteins | sample 1521431 | NCBI WGS metagenome assembly OFFP01 (sample SAMEA3504104, study PRJEB24116) | mouse gut metagenome | biome: mouse gut; feature: mouse-associated habitat; material: faeces | place: Denmark | collected 2011 | reverse complement strand
ACTCACCGCCGTAGCCGCGATCCCCGGTCCCACGATTGCCGTCGGATTCACGCTCCCATACTGGCTCCGGTATGCAATCACATTCACCGGGATTAATTGCAGTGACGAGATGTTGATAATCAGGAATGTACACATCTCATTGCTGGCAATCCCCTTTTTCCGTGCTTTCCCCGGCAGCCGTCCTTTCCTGCGGTCATCCTCAAGCTTAGAAAGCTCTTCCATCGCCCGTAATCCTGCCGGCGTTGCCGCCCACCCAAGCCCCAGCACATTGGCAATGATGTTCGTGGTAATATGCTCCTGCGCCGGATGAGCCCCGGGAAGTTCGGGGAACAGGAAGCGTACAAGGGGGCGTATCCTGCGGGACGCCCCGCGGATGATCCCGGCTTTTGACGCAATCTCCATCAACCCCACCCAAAAAGACATGACGCCCATCATGGTAATACAAAGGGTAATTGCTTCTTTGGATGAATCAAGGGCCGCATTTGTAATATCCGGCATCCGTCCGGTAAAAGCGGCAAAGATAATCCCAATCAAGATCATACCCGCCCATAGGTAATTCAACATTTACTGCACCTTCTTATGGCTTTTACTTCTACCATATGCAGCTCATTTCCGTAATAGAATATAGTTGATTTCCGTATATTTTCATATTATATTATTATAACAGACGCGGCTGAGATAAGAGAGACTTGGAGGGGATATTGTGGAAAATCTACGAATCGAACTGCCTGAGAGAGTAGACAGGATTATTACCATATTACAAAATCACGGATACGAGGCATATGCAGTGGGCGGCTGCGTCAGAGATTCCGTCCTCGGAAGAGAACCGGAAGACTGGGACATCACTACGTCGGCGACGCCTGAGGAAACGAAAGCGCTGTTCTGTAAGACTTTTGATACAGGAATCCAGCATGGGACAGTCACGGTACTCATGGGGGAGGAAGGCTTTGAGGTGACGACCTACCGGATTGACGGGGAGTACGAGGACAGCCGCCACCCCAAGGAGGTGACGTTCACCCGCAGCCTGCGGGAGGACCTGCGAAGAAGGGATTTCACGATCAATGCCATGGCATATAATGAGAAGGACGGGCTGGTAGATATCTTCGGCGGAATACGGGATATTCAGGCAAATATAATCCGGTGCGTGGGAAATGCAAAGGAGCGGTTCTTAGAGGATGCGCTTAGAATCCTGAGAGGGCTTCGTTTTGCGGCACAGCTTGATTTCGGCATTGAGGAGGATACAAGGCGGGCAATGGGGGAGCTTGCCCCTACCCTTGGGAAGATCAGTGCGGAGCGGATTCAGGTGGAGCTTGTGAAAATGATTACGTCGGACAGGCCGGAGTTTTTAAGGGATGCGTACGAATTGGGCGTCACCCGGGTATTCCTGCCGGAATTTGACCGTATCATGGTAACAGGACAGGAAACGCCCCACCATATGTATTCCGTGGGGGAGCACACGCTTCATGCGATGAAAAATATCCGGGCGGATAAGGCGCTAAGACTTACGATGCTGCTGCATGACATGGGTAAACCTGCACGAAAGACGGTGGATGAGCAAGGGGTGGCACATTTTAAAAAGCATGCCGCGGAAAGCCAGATAATTGCAAAGGATGTGCTGAAAAGGCTGAAATTCGACAATGACACACTGAATAAAGTAACAAGGCTGGTCTGTTACCATGACTACCGGATGCCTGCGGCGGCGAAGAATGTGCGCCGTGCAATGAACCAGATTGGGGAAGATATATTCCCTTACTATATGGAAGTCCGCCGTGCAGATGTCTTGGCACAGAGTATGTACCGGCGTGATGAGAAGATAAAGAATCTGGATGAGATTGAGGCGTTATACCGGGAGATTATAAAGGAGAAACAGTGTGTAACCCTAAAGGGGCTCGCCGTATCCGGGAAGGATTTGATAGCCTTGGGAATGAAGCCGGGGAAGGAGATTGGAGCTTGTCTGAACCAATTATTGGAACGGGTCATTGAGGAGCCGCAGTGGAATGAGAAAGAGAAATTATTGGAGTTGGTATCTGCTGTTAACGCGGAAGCAGACCATGATAGAAAGAGCATAGAGTAAGCCGCTTAGGTAAATAACACCCGGGAACCTTGCATATTTCCCCGCATCCAATCATACGTTAGAGAGAATATGTAATGTAAGTGCAGGGGATGGATATGCAGGAGTATGAACTAAATGTATTAGAACAGTATGATGTAGAAGTCAGCGGCACCCGCAAGACGAGGGGTGCTGTTTTATGCGACTCAGACCAGGGGCTTCTGCTGCTGAAGGAAGTAAAAGTGTCAGAAAAGCGTATTCCTGCGTTGTATGAGTTGCATGAGTATCTGAATGCCCAGGGATATACCAGGACGGACAGAATCATACGGACGAAGGAAGGGGAATATCTCGCCGTGTCGGAAGACGGAAGCCAGTATTTGCTGAAATCCTGGTTCCAGGGGCGGGAGTGCGATATTAAGAAACCGGCTGAACTGCTTGCGGCGTCAGGAAACCTTGCCAAGCTGCATGTGTTGATGTGCAAGAGGTTAGAAAACAGCGTGGCTCCGGGGGCGCATCTGGGGGAGGAATACCTCCGGCATAACCGGGAACTAAAGAAAGTGCGGAAATTCATGCGTGGGATATCGCCTAAGGGAGAGTTCGAGTCGGCTTTCCTGAAATATTTTGAGCAAATGTATCAGTGGGCGGACTGTGCCGGCCATGAGCTGAACGAATCCGGCTATGACGAGATTTACCGGGAGAGCGTGGAGAAAGGATGTATGACCCACGGGGAGTACAACTACCACAATATTTTAATGCTCTCGGGAGAACACTGTTACAGGAAAGAGCCATGCCAGATTGCGGTTACGAACTTTGAAAAATTTAAAAGAGATGTACAAGTGGAAGATTTGTACTATTTCCTGCGGAAAGTGATGGAAAAACAAGGATGGAAAGTCAGGCTGGGCGATAATATGCTGAATGCTTACTCGGCAATCCGCCCGCTTTCCAGGGAAGAGATGGAATATCTCAAAATCCGGCTCATTTACCCGGAAAAATTCTGGAAGGTGGCGAATTCCTACTATCATTCCAACAAAGCATGGATTTCTGCGAAGAGTATTGAGAAACTTAGCATGGCTATCCGGCAGACAGAGGAAAAGAAGAGGTTTTTAGAAGAGATATTTTCTTTTCATTTGTAGATTCCTGTTGTATAATAGAATCATTAAGGACAGGAGGTACAAAAATGGAATACCGTGAAAGATATGAGGGATGGTTGAACGACCCATATTTCGATGAAGCAACAAAGGAAGAATTAAGAAGCATTGCAGAGGATGATAACGAGATCAAGGAACGTTTTTATAAGGATTTGGAATTCGGGACGGCTGGTCTTAGGGGAATCATCGGTGCGGGGACGAACCGCATGAACATTTATACGGTAAGGAAGGCGACTCAAGGGCTTGCAAACTATATTATCAGCAAGGACGGACAGAAAAAGGGGGTCGCAATCGCGTTTGATTCCCGCCGGATGTCTCCGGAATTTGCAGATGAGGCGGCGCTTTGCCTTGGGGCGAATGGAATCAAGGCGTATGTGTTCGAGTCTCTGCGCCCGACGCCGGAGCTGTCTTATGCAGTGCGCTCTCTGGGATGTATCGCAGGAATCAACATTACGGCAAGCCACAACCCGCCGGAGTACAACGGATACAAGGTCTACTGGGAGGATGGCGCCCAGATTACGCCGCCCCATGATAAGGGTATCATGGATGAAGTGAAGGCTGTTGTGGATTACAGCACGGTCAAGACCATGGGGCTTGAGGATGCGAAGGCAGCAGGCGTGTATGAAGTAATCGGTGCGGCGGTGGATGACGGTTACATAGCAGAGCTGAAAAAGCAGGTTATCCATCAGGATTCGATTGATGCGGTGGGGAAGGAACTCAAGATTGTATACAGCCCGCTCCATGGAACAGGGAATATTCCTGCAAGGCGGATTTTGAAGGAGCTTGGATTCGAGAATGTCTATGTTGTAAAAGAGCAGGAGCTTCCCGACGGTGAGTTCCCGACGGTTTCTTATCCGAACCCGGAGGCAAAGGAAGCTTTTGAGCTGGGACTTAGGCTTGCGAAGGAAGTGGACGCGGACTTGGTGCTTGCCACAGACCCGGATGCAGACCGGCTTGGCGTGTACGTGAAGGATGCGAAGTCAGGTGAGTACAAGGTACTGACCGGCAATATGTCCGGCTGTCTCCTTGCCGATTATGAGATTGGGCAGCGCAAGGCTTTGAAGGGGCTTCCGGACGACGGCTGTCTGATTAAGACGATTGTTACGTCCAATCTGGCGGACGCCATTGCGAAGGGGTATGGAATCGGCTTAATTGAAGTGCTGACTGGATTCAAGTTCATCGGGCAGCAGATTCTTGGATTCGAGACGACAGGCAAGGGTTCCTATCTCTTTGGGTTTGAGGAGAGCTACGGCTGCCTGATTGGAACCCATGCAAGGGATAAAGATGCGATTGTTGCGACTATGGCGCTGTGTGAAGCTGCGGCTTACTATAAGACTCAGGGCAAGACGCTGTGGGATGCAATGGTGGACATGTATGACAAGTATGGCTATTATAAGGATGATATTCAGTCTATCACGCTGAAGGGAATCGAAGGCTTGCAGAAGATTCAGGAGATTCTCGAGACGCTGCGCAAGAATCCGCCTACAGAGGTTGGAGGTTATCAGGTTGTGAAGGCAAGAGATTATCAGGCTGAGACGGTCAAGGATATAGCGACAGGGGATGTGACAGGAACAGGCCTGCCTAAGTCCAATGTCCTGTACTATGACCTGACAGACGATGCATGGCTGTGCGTAAGGCCGTCCGGAACGGAGCCGAAAGTGAAGTTCTACTATGGCATTAAGGGAAGCTCTCTTGCGGATGCAGATGAAAAATCGGCAAAGCTCGGAGAAGAAGTTCTGTCTATGATTAACAAGATGCTGTAAGAGTCCCAAAAACCTTGAAAATAGCTGAAAATACGGCGAAAACCCAAGAATTTGCCTTGACATTTATCGGGAAAGAAGTTATAACTGTATCTATAGGTCTTCATGCGACATTTGTATGAGGCCGCAGAATAGATAATAGAATAAAAATAAGGGATTCTATGTGTAGACAAGAGGAGGAAATTATCCATGAACAAGACAGAATTAGTGGCAGCGATTGCTGATCAGGCAGAATTATCCAAGAAGGATGCTGAAAAAGCGTTAAAGGCTTTTATTGATGTGGTAACAGATGAATTAAAGAAAGAGCACAAGGTTCAGTTGGTTGGATTCGGAACTTTTGAAGTGAGCAAGAGAGAGGCAAGAGAGGGAAGAAATCCGCAGACTGGAGAGACGATGAAGATTGAGGCTTGCAAGGCTCCTAAGTTCAAAGCCGGAAAAGCATTGAAAGACGCTGTCAACGAGTAATTCATTTTGTATAGGAAACCGGCGCGGGATGGAGTTGGATTCGGATGAAAGGAAGAGCTGATTCCGTGGCGGGGACTGACATGGGGATTAGGATGCCGCGGGGGGCGGATAAGACCTCTGGGCATCTTTTTTGTTGTAGGAAAGGAAAATGATTCATGAGATTAGATAAGTTTTTGAAGGTGTCACGGCTGATTAAGCGCAGGACCGTGGCAAATGAAGCGTGCGACGCAGGACGTGTGACCGTCAACGGGCAGGTGGCGAAGGCCTCTGTGAAGGTGAAGGTGGGAGACGTAATCGAGATTCAGTTCGGCACGAAGACTGTAAAAGTGGAAGTTTTAGACATTCAGGACACTACAAAGAAGGAAGAAGCAAAAGACTTGTTCAAATATTTGTAATATTTGGCGTCAGCCTTTCATATGATTATTAAGAAAGGTTGTGAAGCGCATGGAAGAAAGAACCATACAGAAAAATCATAAGCTGGTAATCAATAACCGGAAGACCAGCATGGTGACCGGGGTAATCGACGTGTTATCTTTTGACCTGAATGAAATCCTTCTGGAAACGGAACAGGGGATGATGATGGTGAAAGGGTCGGATCTGCACGTCAACCGGCTGAGTGTGGAAAAGGGAGAAGTGGATCTCTCGGGAAATATTGACAGTGTCGCCTATTCTGATGTCCAGGCGCACGCAAAACAGCAGGAGAACCTGTTCTCGAAGTTGTTTAGGTGACGCTATGCCGGGAATCAGGGAGGAAATGATGGTGTTTCTGGCAGCAGTGGTGTCCGGTGCCATTGTCCGGCTTGTCTATCAGTGCATCCGGTGTTTCCGCCGGATTGTCAGCCATACCCTTGCGGCAATCGGCGCGGAGGATTTGATTTTCTGGCTAGGCTCTGCTGTCTATCTATTTGTGCAAATTTACCATACAAGCGATGGTAGTATCCGTTGGTATTTTGTACTAGGTGTTGTGCTTGGCGTGGCTTTCATGTGGGTTTTCCTTGACAGGGAGGAAAAACTGTTCAAAAAGATTTACGGCAGGAAACAAGAAAGTTATCGTCAGGGACTTGATAAAAAAGAAGAAAAAAGTTAAGATAAGAAAGAATAAGGGTGAGTATAACAGGCAGGGGTGCCTGTGAATAAGGGTGAATCGCATATGGGGAATACGGAAAAGAGACGTCCGAAAAGGCATCGGAAGAGACGTATGCAGCGTCATAAGAGGAGCGTACTGGCGGTCAGCGCGGTCGTTCTCCTTTTGTTTGCAGTCGTGACGGCGAATAGTATATCGCTTAGGGCCAAGGAGAAGGAGTACTTGGGCCAGGAGCAGGATTTGGAACAACAGATCGAGGAAGAGAAAGCGCGCGCAGAAGAGATAGAGGAGCTTCGGGAGTACGTGGGGACAGACCAGTATGTAGAAGACATTGCGCGGGAGAAACTAGGGTTAGTTCACGAGAACGAGATCATACTGAAAGAAAAATAATGGACAGAGGATAAGCTTTAGGATAGGTTCCTAAGGCTTTTTATTTTTTGTTTTTTGAAAATTATGTCTGAAAACCGTTGAAAGGGGAGCAAAGAATGGTGGAAATAAAGGAAAAGACGGCATTTATCAACCCATATGTCGTACAGATGGACAAGTTTGCAGATTCTTTGGTGCATTTGTCAAAAACATTCCTTACGCTGGAGGATTATAAGGGGACATTTTCTAAGGATGAGGTCGAGGAAATGTTCCAAAAGGTCACGGATAAAGTCTGTGAGAACTGTGAGAAGCGGCAGTGGTGCATGGGGGAGAACCGTGTCCATACATACCAGATGCTATATGAGATTCTATGCACGGTGGAGGATTTCGGCGCAGAGCTGAGCGTAGAATTGAAACGAAGCCTGCAGAAACGGTGTATACGGGCGCCCAGATTCTTGCGGGAGACGTTGGAGACATATGAGAACGCCAAGAAGATTATGATGTGGAGCAATAAGATGGTGCAGAACCGGGAGGGGTATGCGCAGCAGCTCAACCGTTTTGCGGAAATGATCCAGCATACGACCCGTGAGCTGGACGCCGGTATTTTTGAGGACGAGCATCTGGAAAAGCGGTTGAAAACCCAGCTTCGCAAAGGCGGGGCGAGGATGCTGTCGTCGGTGTTCTATATGACGGCCCAGGGGAAGTATGAGATTCATCTTACTGTGAAATCTATGAAGGGGCATATGATTGCCACGAAGGAGCTGGCGTCTGTCGTGGGAGCATGTACGGGAAGGACGATGACGCCCCAGATGGGGGAACGCCCGCTGGTGGGGGAGGAATATTGTACGGTGGCGTGCGTGGAGAGCGCCAGATACCATACGCTTCAGGGCGTGGCGAAGATAGGGAAGGGGTGTGCCAAGATATCCGGGGATACTTTCCTTATGACGGACTTGCCCGGGGGGAAGAAAGGGATTGCGCTGTCGGACGGCATGGGTTCCGGGGAGGAGGCTTTCAAGGAGAGCAAGATGGTGGTGGAGATGTTAGAAGAGCTTCTGGAAGCTGGCTTCCCTGTGACGATGGCGATCCAGCTTATGAATACGGCGCTGGTGATTGCCCGGGAGGAGGTTCGCTTCTCTACCATTGACGCAAGCCTGTTCGATTTGTACAGCGGGACTTGCGAGTTTGTCAAGGCGGGGGCTTCGACTACATTTATCAAGCGGAAGGACGAGGTGGAGACGATTACTTCTACGTCCCTGCCTGTGGGAGTAATCCGGGAGCTTGAGTTAGAACCGGTGGAGCGGCAGCTTGAGTCGGGGGATTATGTGATTATGGTGACGGACGGGGTGCTGGATGCATTGCCGGTAGGGGAGCAGGAGACGTTGATGCGCAAATTTATAAAGGATGCGGATATCGTGAACCCGAAAGAGCTGGCGCACCATATTCTTGAGCAGGTGTTGGCATGGACGGAAGAAGAGCCGGTGGATGATATGACGGTGTTGGTAATTGGAATGTGGAAACTGTAAAGATATATAAAATACTTGATTTTTACACAGGATTTATTTATATTATAACTGTTTTCCAGGGTAAAAATGTACAGAATCAGATAGAAGGATAAATATATGTATCAGCGGGTGAAAGAGTATATCCGGCGTTATCATATGCTGGATGGGAAGGATAGGGTAATAACAGGCGTATCGGGAGGTGCAGATTCCATATGCCTTCTTTTCATGCTTAGTAAGATGAGCCTGGAGTCAGGGTTTACGATAGTTGCCGTCCATGTGCATCACGGGCTGCGGGGCGATGCGGCGGATGGGGATGCGGCATATGTGGAGGATATCTGCAGGGAACTGGGGATTAAGCTTCGGACATTTCATGAAGATGTGCAGGGATACGCCCGGAAAAAGGGGCTGACTCTGGAAGAGGCGGGACGGGATGTAAGACGGAGGATATTTGAAAAGGTGTTGGAGCAGGAGAAGGGGACGAGGATTGCGCTTGCACATCACCAGAATGATAATGCGGAGACGCTGGTCTTGAATCTGTGCCGGGGATGCGGGCTTCGTGGGCTTGGAGGGATTGCGCCGATTGCCGGGGCGTGGATTCATCCTCTTTTGTGCCTGAAAAGGGAGGAAATTGAATCATATCTGGGAAATCGGGGAATATCTTATTGTACGGATGAGTCGAACCTATCGGATGATTATACCAGGAACCGGGTCCGTGCTCATGTGCTCCCGTATCTTGAGGACCAGGTCAACAGCCAGACTGTCCGCCATATGTCGGAGACGATGGAGCAGATGCGGCTGGTGGGGGAGTTCGTGGATCAGGAGGTCAGCCGGTATGAGGAGAGGTGCGTCCGGTACGGGGGAGGCAAAGCCGTACTTATGGAAGCGGAATTCCGGCAGGTTCCGGACGCACTTCGCAGGTTCGTGCTTCAAGAAATGCTTTGCCGGATAGCGGGAAGAAGGAAAGATATAGGGAGTGTCCATATTACAGCGTTGGAAGAGCTGGGGAAACGTCAGGTGGGCAGGCAGGTAGATTTGCCTTATGGGATGCGTGCAAGGCGATGTTATGAGGGAATCGAAGTGTTTATCCGTAAACCGAACGGAGAAGGGTGTTTGGAATTCGAGCTGTCTGCAGAGAAAGGGCTGATAAGCTGTAAAGAAATGACGGAAGGTGCAGTTTGCGAATGCCCTGCCGAGGCAAGGGTATTTGAGCGGACGGCAGATATGGCAATATTTCCGGAAAACCCCTACACGAAATGGTTTGATTATGATATAATTGAAAATACTGTTAAAATCAGGCATCGCCGGCCAGGAGATTATATTACCATCTCGAAGGAAGGCGGCACCCAGAAGCTGAAACAGTATTTTATTAATGAAAAGATACCGGGCGGCCTGAGGGACAGGATATGGCTTGCCGCAGACGGGCAGCATATTATGTGGGTTGCCGGGTACAGGCAGAACCAGAAGTATCAGATTACAGACAAGACCAGGAGAATCCTGGAATTGAAATTTTACGGAGGACAAGACGATGGGAGAAAGCGTCAGAGTGATGATTTCGGAGACGGAGGTTGCGAAAAGGATTGAGGAAATGGGACGGCAGATCAGTGAGGATTATGCAGGAAAGCAGATTCATCTGATTTGTATCCTGAAAGGGGGCGTGTTCTTCATGTGCGAGCTTGCGAAGCGTATCAGCGTCCCGGTGTCTATGGACTTTATGAGCGTGGGCAGCTATGGAGACGGGACGGCTTCCAGCGGCGTGGTAAGGCTTGTGAAGGATTTGGATGAGTCGTTAGAGGGCAAGGACGTGCTTGTGGTGGAGGACATCATTGATTCCGGAAGGACATTATACTATCTGCTGGATGTACTGAGGAAGAGACAGCCGAATAGTATGAAGTTATGTACGCTTCTTGACAAGCCGGACAGAAGGGTAAGGGATGTCAAGGTGGATTATGTGGGATTTGAAATCCCAGATGAGTTCGTAGTGGGTTATGGGCTGGACTATGCCCAGAAGTACAGGAATCTGCCGTATATCGGGATTGTAGAAGGCGTGGAATAGAAAGGGGCTTGAGACATTGAATGATAGGAAGGTAAGGGGACTGAGCGGAGCCACGGTCCTGACGTTAGTAGTATTTCTGTTTGTCATATTGTGGCTGACCAATCAGTTCGACCAGAAGGAAGAAGAGATAAACTGGAAGGAATTTGAGGAGCTGGTGACGAGCGATAATCTGGGAAATGTGGTCGTGAACCAGAACAAGAATGTTCCGACAGGGCGGGTGGACATTGAGCTGAAAGATAAACTGGGCGAGCTGAAATATCTCTATGTGTCGGATGTGAATCAGGTTCAGGATTATCTGCAAGAGAAGAATATCAGTTATGAGATGCCGGACGTCCATGAAGACAGCTGGTTTGTGACGGTGGTTGTGCCGGTCGTGCTGACGCTGCTTGGAGTGATGCTGATTTTTACCGTGATGAACCGCCAGAGCGGAGGCGCAAACGCAAAAGCGATGAACTTTGGGAAGAGCCGTGCAAGGCTGAGCATGGGCGGCGATAAGAACATTACGTTTTCACAGGTTGCAGGCCTGAAAGAAGAGAAGGAGGAATTGGAGGAAATCGTGGATTTCTTAAAGTCTCCTAAGAAATATATCCAGGTGGGAGCGAGGATTCCCAAAGGCGTGCTGCTGGTGGGACCTCCGGGAACAGGAAAGACGCTGCTTGCCAAAGCGGTGGCCGGTGAGGCGGGAGTGCCGTTCTTCACGATTTCCGGTTCTGATTTCGTGGAGATGTTCGTGGGCGTTGGCGCGTCCCGTGTCCGTGATTTGTTCGAGGAGGCGAAGAAGAATTCTCCATGCATCATCTTTATTGACGAGATTGACGCTGTGGCGAGACGGCGCGGAACAGGAATGGGCGGCGGCCATGACGAGAGGGAGCAGACCTTGAACCAGCTGTTGGTAGAGATGGATGGTTTCGGCGTCAACGAAGGTGTGATCGTGATGGCGGCCACGAACCGTGTGGATATCCTTGATCCTGCGATCCTGCGTCCGGGACGGTTCGACCGCCGGGTGAGGGTAGGAAGGCCGGATATCCAGGGAAGAGAAGAGATCCTCAAGGTACATGCGGACGGCAAGCCGCTCAGCGAGGAGATCGATCTGAGGCAGATCGCACAGACGACGGCAGGATTTACGGGAGCGGATCTTGAGAATCTTCTGAATGAGGCTGCGATTCTGGCGGCTAAGGAAGGAAGAATATACCTGAAGCAGGAGGATATCAAGAGGGCGTTTGTGAAGGTAGGGATCGGTGCGGAGAAGAAGAGCCGTGTGATCTCTGACAAGGAGAAGAGGATCACTGCTTTTCATGAGGCGGGGCATGCGATCCTGTTCCATGTACTTCCGGATGTAGGGCCGGTCTACAGCGTGTCTATCATTCCTACCGGAGGGGCAGGCGGTTATACCATGCCTTTGCCGGAGAATGACGAGATGTTCAATACGAAGGGAAAGATGCTGCAGGATATTACGGTTGCGCTAGGCGGCCGCGTAGCGGAGGAAGAGGTGCTGGATGATATTACGACCGGCGCGTCTCAGGATATCAAGCAGGCCACCGGCCTTGCCAAATCCATGGTCACCAAGTTCGGAATGTCTGACGCGGTCGGCCTGATCAACTATGACAATGACAGCGACGAGATATTTATCGGGCGGGATCTCGCCCATGCGTCAAGAAGCTACGGCGAGAGCGTTGCGACTACGATCGACCAGGAAGTAAAAAGGATCATTGACGAGTGTTATAACAGAGCAAGGACAGTAATCAGGAAATATGATGATGTGCTTCATGCATGTGCAGAATTGCTGTTGGAAAAAGAGAAGATCTCCAGGGAGGAATTTGAAGCATTATTTACAGGTGAGGTATCAGAAGCATAATAATAAAAAAGGGGGAGCAACAGCGTGAATGAACAGGCATTATTTTGTGATGGAACTGCTAGTTATGTTATTCCACAGGAGCCCCAGGAGCATGAGACTGTAAGGCTGCGTTTCCGTACGGCGAAGAACGGCGCTAAGCGGGTACGCCTGATGACGGCGGTCGGTGGATATGACATGAGTAAGGAAGGCGGCAGCGGCAGTGAATTCGATTATTATACGATAAACTGGAGATTGAACGAGAGACCGTTCCGGTACTGTTTCGAGATCCAGGATGATGAAGAGATTCTTTATTACGGGAGGTGCGGCGCGTCAAAGGAGATCGTGGAATTCTATAACTTCATGATCGTGCCGGGATTTTCTACGCCGGATTGGGCAAAGGGCGCCGTGATGTACCAGATCTATACGGATCGTTTCTATAACGGAGATCCGTCGAACGATGTTGAGACGAACGAATATTATTATATCGGCGGTTACAGCGAGAAGGTGACGAACTGGAACAAGTATCCGGCGGCTATGGGCGTGCGGGAATTCTACGGCGGAGATCTTAAGGGAGTGATCGACAAGCTTGATTATCTTCAAGATCTGGGTGTAGAGGTGCTGTATTTTAATCCGTTATTTGTGTCGCCGTCGAATCACAAGTATGATATTCAGGATTATGATTACATTGATCCGCATTTTGGTGTGATTGAAGAAGACGGGGGCGAGGTGCTGCCGGATGGCGTGACGGATAATCATCAGGCCACCAAGTACCAGAAGAGGGTGACGGACCTTAAGAATCTGGAGGCGAGCAACCGGTTATTTATTAAGCTGGTTGAGGAGCTTCACAGACGCGGGATGAAGATCATTCTGGACGGTGTGTTTAATCACTGCGGTTCCTTTAATAAATGGATGGACCGGGAGAGGATCTATGAGAACCAGAAGGATTATCAGCCGGGCGCGTATATAACTTCGGGCAGTCCGTACCGTAATTATTTTCATTTCCTGAAGGAACAGCCCCCCCATACCTTTTCATAAATCTGTGCGTAGGTAAGTATCTGTCCTCTGTTTGATACCAAAAAACAAAGTATCTCATACTCTTTTGTTGTCAGGGGGATTTCCTGCCTGTCACGGTAGATTTTTCTCTGTTCCGGGTAAATGGTAAGTCCGGGCAGGGAGATAACCGTTTCTTCCTCCATGCTGAACATCTCAAAACCGGAATAATGTTTCAATACTGCCATGACTTCATCAAATGCTGCCGCATCTTCTTCCTTAAATTCAATTACCAGTATTCGTCCGATACCATCACCCCCTTTGGCGGATGTTCCTTTTTACGGTTTGTGTGTTATGATCGATAGCGTTGGCTGAGAACTGCAACGCTCCAGAAACGCCTTCCGGCCGTTCCTACTCCGCACAGCTTAAAGTTTTCTATATAATGACACAAGAGAACAGGCTGTCACATTTCCCGTCCTCTTGCAAAACTGTTTTTCCCTTGCCGCAAAATACTGGTACGTTTTCCGGTACTTACGCTTCTGAAACGACTGCCATATCTATTTTACCATGTTTTTGTGCGTGGGCTTTGCACATGCCGATGTTGCGAAGCAACTCGTTAATGAATACGTCTATATTCATTTTACTGTGATCTTGATTTTGACACTGATGCCGTTTAATGCGGTCGCATAAATGTAACAGGTTCCTTTCCCTTTTGCCTTAACGTTGCCTTTTGAAGTTACCGTTGCCACTTCCTTATTGTCTGAAAAATATCGGAGTTTTGCTCCATGGCCGTTTGGCAGAAGTTTTTTCTTTTGGGACTGTTTTACAATCCGGACTTTCAGGCTGGCTTTTTTCCCTTTTTTCAGGGTATATTTCTTCTTTGCCGGGATTAGCTTCTTCGCATTGGTATATTTCTTATGCTTCCTGCCTGCTACATGATATGTCTTGCTGCTCCCAATATAGACCTTTTTGCCATCTACATATTTCCATGCCCTGATTCTGACTTTGTAGTTTTTCTTGCCGGAAGGTTTTTTGCCGGCTATCTTTGCCAGGGAAACCGATGTCTTATTCCCTTTTACTGTCTTAATCAGCGATTTTTTACCCAGCTTCTTCCCGCACTGGTCAGCGAAAATATCATAGCCTTCCGATCCCGGTACGGCATGCCATCCCAGACTAAATGTATTTCCTTTCCACCCTGCAGATACACCGGAATTCAGTTTCTCCGAATTTTTCGCCACTTCCTCCGGTGAAACCGTCCCGCCCGGATTTGCCGGCGGGG
>OFFP01001669.1_pt1 | contig 14539 bp, 17 predicted proteins | sample 1521431 | NCBI WGS metagenome assembly OFFP01 (sample SAMEA3504104, study PRJEB24116) | mouse gut metagenome | biome: mouse gut; feature: mouse-associated habitat; material: faeces | place: Denmark | collected 2011 | reverse complement strand
AGGTTTTGACGGCGACGTGTATCTCGGCGTGATCAAGAATTCTCCGCGGATGGATCTGGCCGTAGAATATATCGAATATCTCTGTACCGATAAATAGATTGAGCTTCCTACACAAGAAGAAGGGGACCGGGCGCCTCAACGATCGCTCCCTGATCCCCTCTTCTATAGCGTGTTTGAAAATTGCTTTCAAACACGCTCCTACAATACATCAATCACCCCGCCGCAGACCATTCCCTCATCTTCCGCATCTATCCCGGTCATATCAATATGACAGATCTGCGGTTTTGTCTCCTCATTCCGGATCATCAATAATGCCCTCCGCAGGATATCCGCTTCCACACATCCGCCCCCGATCGTCCCACAAACAGCCAACGAAGAAAGTCCCTCCATCGTAGAGGCAAAAGTTCCTGTACCCATCGCCGAAGAGGCAGCAAACAGATAGTAAGAGACAATACATGTGACAAGCGTGGCTAGAATAGAAACCACAGACGCTATGACAGTTGCCAGATACTTTCCGAGAACTACAGTCGAACGCTTTCCGATCCGCAGCAGCATCATTCTGATATGCCGTCATATCATCATAAAAACTCACATCCACCAAGGAACCTATTTTCGCTTTCATCGTTTCATCAGAGGGCGTCAGCTTTTTACCATGAAAGATAATTTCCCCCTGGTAATTCGTGTTCAGCCCGAGAACAGACTTCATCAGCGTTGTCTTCCCTGCGCCGTTCTTTCCGATCAGCCCGAGGATATGTCCCTGCTTAATTTGAAACGATACGTCCTTCAATACAGGATATTTCTTATACCTCTTTTGCAGATGCCGGACATCCAGAATAATATTTTCTTTCATACAGTGTTTCCTCCTATTTCTGTTTAAAATAAATCAGCACGGCGAAGACAGCCAGTGCAATCAAAATTAGAATTGCAAGAATCAATTTCCACATTTGTCCGCCTCCTTTGCTATATGTATAATCTAGCACAAAAAAAGACAGCTGCCGCAACTGTCCTCAAAACAGCGGGTAACTGCCCTCGAAATCTATTGATAAAAGAGCATGACGCTTACGGTAAATATATGCTCGCTATACTCGTATTCCATCGTTCCGTGATATTTTTCTACTGCTGATTTTACATTCTTCATCCCCCATCCATGACGCCTTCTGTCTGTTTTGGATGACATAAAAATTCCCTTACTGATCACCGGTTCTTCCATACAGCTATTTGCAATCTCTATAATAATGAACCGGTTAATACGCCGGATTGTCACAAACATTCTCTTTGCCGACGCTTCCGGCAGCTTTTCACACGCTTCCACAGCATTATCTAACAGATTCGTCAGCCTCAATGCCTGTAAATCGTTCTACCGGATAAGCGCCCCTGTCTTTGCCAAGCTTGTCAAGATACTCTTTCGCTTCTTCAATCTTGCCGTCTGCCAGATAACTTTTGATCATGGAAAAATGGTTCTCCATATCATGATACAGACGGGCGTTGGACTCATAGGATTCTTTCGCAGCCTGGTAATTTTTTGCCAGCAGCTGATTCTGCAAAGCGGTATTTTCCCGCTCCCGTCGTATCTGACACAGACGATAATAGAAGTAAGCCGAACAGATGATAAATACAAATGCCAACGCCAAAATCGTTTGGAGCAGATCCGCCCTGAAATCCATGCCAACATTCACTGACAGCCAATAGGTTGCACTGACAAATCCCAATATAGCTCCCGCCAGAGCGATCCTGACCTCTCCCAATTGCAATCCTGCTCTTTTTAATATAAAATGTACCGCCAACATAACAAAGCTGTCCGCTAGCTTAAATAGGATGATCAAATATATACGAATGGTACTGAAGCCTGCCTGCATCCACGCTGAAACAGGCATACCGGAAACATCTTCCGTTAATCTCAATACGGAACCTTCCACAAGATTCAAACCTGTAATATAAACCACGGCTACAAAAACAAAGCTGAGATAATTACCCCGGAACAGGATGCAGGCACCAAATGAAAATGCGAAAACAGCATAAATGATCGTTATAAGACTGAAAGAAAGTTTAATAAAATTCAGCAAGATCACACCCGTAGTAATAATGGATGCAACTGCCAGAAACATGACCGTCTGCTTCTTCTTTTTGTACTGCTCTGGCGCTAACACACGGATAATTGAAAAATAAAATACCGATTCAATGAATGTTGCCAGCCATTCTGCACATACCTGAATCCCGATCATATCTGCTTCCTCCAAAAACGAAGCATCGTTGTCTTGAAATCGGAAAGGTTCGCTTTACCGATCGGAATACACTAATCATCCGATTTCCTCAAAGACCGATGCCAGCGTCTTTCGTACCGCCTGCGTTTTTCCTCCTGACAAATGAAATACGGCATATTTGCCGTCTTTTAAAATATACAGTATTTCTCTGTACGGTAACTGCTCCACATGATTTTTAATCTCAACCGTATAAAATTCATTCCTTTCCAGACGGTACAACTTATAATAATCCTCCAATGCAGGCGGCAGTTTGTCATCTATGACCATCTTGGGAATATATCGGAACACAGAAAATTCGTAAGCTGTGAGCGCATACTCCAAATGAGACGTGATAAAAATGATCCTTGCGGCAGACATCGTATCCTGGATCACCCTTGCCAGATCCATCCCGTCAATCCCCGGCATTTCAATATCCAGAAGAAGTAGATCATAATAAACCCCGTCCTGTAAATCATACAACAGATTCTCACTGGATTGGTACGCCTGAATTTTGCACTCTACACAATGTGTCCTGAAAAATACCTTTGCAAGTTCCTTTACTCTAGAAAGTATCTCTGTATCGTCATCACATACCGCTATATGTAACATCGTTGCCACCTCAAATACAAATTCCAACCGCTATTATACCGGTAATCGGTATTATTTCTTTAATCCATGAACATACTGAACCCGTTCAGATTCCGGAATCTTAAGCGCCGCCATCGCCTGCTCCGCACTCCAGCCCATACTTTCCATCAGATTCTGAATAGATGATAGAATTCCTTCTTTGATTCCTTCTTTGATTCCTTCTTTGATTCCTTTTTCTTCTATCCCTTTACTCAAATTACACATCAAGAGCACCTCGCTTTCTAATTCTCTTGTCATTTTAATATTGAAATCGTCCTGTAGGATCCTCTTCTTCTCATCTGGTTTCCTCTCTGATGAAAGTAACACCTCCAAAAGCCTTAATATCCCTGTATACTTATCATCTCCCTCATTTCCAAGGCATACGATCACTGCTGTTATTAAATCATAGTTCTCTCTTTTTTCTGCTATATCCCCCACTACATTTTCTTCCTGGACCGCATATCTTGTAATCGTATTTTCACGATACTTCGGCGGATCTGCACAAATCCAAATACATTTAGGATCAATTTTATAGTTTCTGCTGTCCGTGGGACCACTGCATAAAAACGGATATCATAGGTAACCGTTCCTTCTTTGATCGTACTGTCTTCCGTTTTACTGCCTTCAATCTGCTCTCCTTGGGAATCGGTCACTTCATCCGGATTCACTGCCGTCTGGGCAATCTGCGGACTGCCTTCTATATAATGCTCAGCAATCTCATCCACTGTAAAATCCCGAAATTCCTCCACACAGCTTTTCATGATCCATGCAAGGATAACCTTATTCGCAAGCAATCGTTTACAAGCCGCGTCATAATCTGCCCGGTCTCCGGCCGCAGCAATGTTTTTTGCAAGTATATTTTCCACTTTCATTCGCATATCTTCTCCTTGTTTTTATCTTACCACATATTCTTAAAAGAATCCACTCGGATCTAAAAAAGATGCTTTACATACAGAATACCTGATTTCGCTTAACATAGCATTGTCTATACTGCACAAAAGTATTTTGGCTTTCCCTCAAAGGAAAGTAAAGAAGAAAAGCTCTCTTTGAAAAAGGCGAAGTTCAAGGAAAGAATGCATACCAATTCTGTGCACAATATTTATGCTATATAATTCGAAGTGATGCTTGTTATTCTGATCATCCTATATGGACAAAAAGCGATTGAAACCTTATTGAGAAAAGAAAGTTCCTATCCTTTCGGCGGTATGATCTTGGCTGTGACATGGGGCGCATTTCACTTTGTATCGCGGGGATCAGGATTCGAAATATGGAACGGAATAGGTTATTTACTCTAAATATGATCATCAGCCATTTGTGTGACTTCGTCACCGAATAATTCTTCTTCCCCCTGTATAATAGACAAAAAACAAAAAGGAGCTTTATCATGGCAAGAAGAAAAGCAGTTGTCAGTATCCGGGAATGCGTTGCATGCGGATGCTGCATAAAAGTTTGTCCAAGAAACGCAATCTCGGTTCCCCAGGGCATCTACGCAAGAATTAATGAAGAATTGTGCGTGGGATGCGGAAAATGTGCAAAAGAATGTCCTGCAAGCATTATCTCACTGGAGGTGACAGAACAATGAACAGAAAAAAGAAATGGTATGACTATCTTTGGATCGCTTCTCTTACTGACCTCCACCGTACTTGGATTCCTTACCATGGTCCTCTTCAAGCCGCGCTCCTGGTGCGTGTACTGCCCTATGGGCACCATGACACAACTGATATGCAAAGCCAAAAATGTGACTGCATCACAGAAACAATAATACAAAAATGTTATACTGTCATCAGACAAAAGAAAGGAAGGTAATGATTATGTCCATACTTATTGTAAACAAAAACAACTTTGATTCTGTTAAAAACAGTGATAAACCCGTACTTTTAGATTTTTACGCAGACTGGTGCGGTCCCTGCCGCATGGTATCTCCCATCGTGGATGAGATCGCGGAAGAAAACCCTCAGTATCTGGTAGGCAAGATCAATGTGGATACTGAACGGGAACTGGCACAAAGATTCCGTGTGTTAAGTATCCCCACCCTGGTTGTGATCAAAAATGGGGAGGTCGTCCATCAGTCCGCAGGCGCAAAGTCAAAAGATGATATTCTCGCCATGCTAAAGGGTTAACTTACGAAGGCGTTTCTTATCAAGGATCGTGACACCGCCTCTGGAAACTTTCACGATCCCTTCACTGGCAAAATATTTCAGCATTCTGGATACAACTTCACGGGCAGATCCCATATATCGGGCAATCTGCCCGTGTGTCAGTATGATCGTATCCGAACCCGTCCTCACTGCCTCATCAGAAAGGAAAATTGCCAGCCTCCTATCCATACTCATGAACAAAATCTGCTGCATGACCCACATTACATCAGAGAATCGGCTGACTGCGGTTTCCAACGCAAATATCCGGACATCCGGGTTCCGTTCAGAGACTGCCGCAAAAGCGGGACCGCTGATCACACAACATTCACTGTCCTCCTCCGTGTCCACAAATACCTCAAATGTAACGGCTGACAGGACACAGGACGCTGACAGCATACACAGATCGCCTTTCTGCAGACGATAAAGCGTGATATCCTTACCTTCTTCTGACATAATATAAAGACGAAGGCTTCCCGATCGGACAAGGATCACACCGGAACATTCACTGCCGTCATGGATATTCTTTCCCTTCGGATATGTAATACCGTAAGAGTTCCGACAGATATACTCCCTGTCCGCATCCGAAATCTTCTCCCAAAAAGGGAAGATCTCCCTATAAATAGATTCAAATACAATTTCCGGCATTCCGTCTCTCCTTTTATTTTTCAAAAACAACAAAGCCACATTCATAAGGATGATCGCAATACACGCTTTCTTTCTTATCCGTGCGGTATAACAAGATTTTCAGTATGATCAGAAAATCTCCGCCGCCTGACAGCAGCATGATCTCTGCCACGAAAAACAGCAATAATCGATCTGTCATCACCGCAGCCGCTGCAACTGCACATCCTAAAACTAATGTCGGCATAGCCGCTCCTAACAGATACTGCCACTTTTTCATCGGTTCTGAGCACGTGCAGTATGGGGTAAAACTGCTCCGAATGAATCCAAAGTCAATCGAATGAAAATGATCCTTTGCAAAAATCCCCCAGGTGATCCCATGTATTAACTCATGCAGAATGATCAGGACCAACATGAGCGCATATGCCGCCACGACAGCTCCGATAGAGATTCCATCTAAATCAAAACCGTTCACATAATAATACGCCCCCAACGCCAAGACCATAAATGGCAGCATACTCAAAGGCCCCTGATAATTTGCCTGCCGGATATCAATGATCATATTCTTCATTTGATATCCTTTTTGCTGCATTTCAGCGTTTAGTTTTTCAAAGTGATCTTTACGTTTCAATTCTTTATCTGTTAATTTTCTTTTATCTTTTTCCATATTCAATTCCCTCCAGATTCCGATGCTGTACTCTTTCGTCCCTCTATGGATGTCAATGCCGTTTTTATTATATCGCAATCCCCCCTATTTGTCATTGAACAGTTTATGATTTCTCCACAATATGATTGACAAAAAGAAATTCAACCACTATCATAAAGAAAGCCGTTGAAAATGCCCTGACCGTAAGAAAACAGGAAGGAGAATAACAGAATTGAACGACAAAATGATCATAGCAGAAACCAGACGATTAATTTTAAGAAGGTACAAAGAAGAGGATCTGCCGGACTTATTTGAATATTTATCTGATCCGGAGGTTGTAGAATATGAACCGCACAAGCCCCTGACCTTCGATGAGGCAAAGGAAAACCTTGAGTGGCGCATTGGAACAGACGAAATGATCGCTGTCGAACTGAAAAGTTCCCACAAAATGATCGGCAATGTATATATGGGAAAGCGTGACTTTGACGCGCTGGAAGCAGGCTATGTGTTTAACCGGAGTTTCTGGGGACAGGGTTATGCGTTCGAAAGCTGTCAGGCGTTAATTCAACAGGCATTTTCCGCTGGGTGCCACAGGATCTATGCCGAATGCGACCCGCGTAACACGCGTTCATGGCGGTTACTTGAAGCATTAGGATTCCAGCGTGAAGCTCATTTTAGGAAAAATGTATATTTCTGGAAAGACGAAACAGGAAAAGCACTCTGGAAGGATACTTATGTATATGCTAAATTAAATTAAATAAACAAAATAAACGGAACTATGCGTCCGGCAGGACATCATAGTTCCTGTTTGCCGTAAGTATTCTTTTCGCTAATTATCGAATACAGATTTCTGAAACAGTATTTTCTACCCCGTTGATCTGCAATCTGACATGAATCTTTCCATTCTCAAATTCATCCAGGGGATATTCCAGCGGCTCGGAAAGATTTGTAACATCAATAGACCTTACCGTACCTTTCTGTACCAGCCACAAGACAAGCGTTGCATTGTCCGGTACTGTGCCGCATGAAATATCAGCACAGAGTAATTGGGCGCCTGCATCTTCAATCGTCATATTCTGTTCTTTCACAAATCCCTCACTGGCGCTTTTAAAATCCAGCTTCCATACATCATCCCGATATGCGTTATAATTCATGCTGATCGTGCCCAAGTTCCATACTCGGTCGTCAGAAGCAACATTTGTGTTGATCCCGTTTCCAGTAGCTGCACTGACGATAAAACCGGCAAGGCATACCGTCATAAGTACCATACTCACAATACCGGCAATAATAAAGTTCAAGTGATGTGTTCCATGTTTTTCCATAGCACGATTATCCTCCTTTTCGATATGTGTTCCACATTTTTCGCAATAGTTTGCCTTTTCAGAAATTTGCTGTCCGCAAGCCCTGCAGACCGTTTGTATCTCCGGACGGCGCAGAAAATAGATCAGCAGTCCATCCACTGTTTCACCTCCTCTGCCTGTTCACCCTATATTCGTCATGACTTTGTGTACGGTTCATTTTTTTGCAGATAAGAAAAAAGCCCTGAAACATACCTGTTCCAAAGCTTTCATCCAACTTTTTCTCGGATATTTTTCTAAATATGCAACCAGGAAAACCTCTCCTTCCCGGTATATCTGGTTTCCCCAAAAACCATACTTTCCGAAACTGTCAATATAACATACCACTCTTTCCCATTTCTTTATACATCCGATCGCTGAACAAAGCAAAGCTTTTACTGTATTTCATAAAATATTACTAATTTTTTAATTTTATTAACCCCATCAATATGGTAATATGAATGCGCTGACACCTAAGCGGACAAAAGATTTTCCAGTCCCTTGATCATGATACTATGGAGGATGTTATGACGATCGCACTTATAGATGACTGTCCACAAGACCTTGCACTTTTATCAGAATATGTCTGCCGCTACTGCAATGAACACAAGATCCACGCATCGGTAAAACAATTTTCTCATGAGAAAGATTTTGAAAATATCCTGGACAAAGAACACTACGACCTTGTTTTTCTTGATATTTTCATGCAGGATTCCAATGGTATACTGATCGCGAAGAAGCTCAAGAGGATCAGTCCCAAGTGCCAGATCATCTTTTCAACCTCCAGCAAAGAACATGCCGTCAAGGCATTCCGCCTGCACGCCCTGGATTATCTTTTGAAACCCTATACTTACGCACAGTTCGAAGACGCCCTGGACCGTTATGAAAATACCGTCAATAAATTTACACATTATATAGAGCTGAAAGAAGGATACCTGATGACGCGGATCCTTATCTCTGATATCATGTATGTGGATTACCACAACCATTATATACAGGTGCATACCCCGTCAAAGGTCGTCCGCTCTTACATGTTCTTCGCCGCTTTTTCTCCGATGCTGTCTCCATACAGACAGTTTTTGTGGTGTTACCGAAACTGCATGGTCAATATGGACTATATAGATACCTGGGAAGGCAATGATTTCATCCTGAAAAACGGAGAACGCCTGCTCATTTCCAAATCCCAGAAAAGAGAGATCATCCAGGCATATGCCAACTATATTTTTGATTACGTAAATGGAGGTACGATATCATGACAGCCGCACATATCATCAATACTCTTTTCTTTATCCTTCCCTGTTTCGCCCTTCTGCTCCTCACATTCAGAAACCGCCTGCGCCCCCCTGTCTTCCTGCACATTGCCGGAGCGATCCTTGCATATCTTGCGATCACCTTCTACGGTTCCGGCACATATGCAAGCTACGCCCCCTTCCCGCTTAAATACCTCACCATCGGTCTGTCTACCATCATTCTCGGTGCGGTCATCTTCGACATGGCAACCGGATATCGTTTCGGCCACGGTATCTTTATTGTCGCTGTCGCAAAATGCTATGCCGAACAGGTCACGCTCCTTTCCATGTATGTTTTTTTCCTGTTGAGAGACCGTCTTCCCTCCTTCAATACCTTTGATTCATCCGTGATCCGGATCATCTTGACCGTTATTACCTTTCCTCTCATATACCGTTTTTTCCGAAACTTCCTGCGCCCTGCCCTGGACTACACTGCTTCCTTTTCCATCTGGAATCAGGTATGGATCATCCCGATCTGCAATAACCTTATCTATAACCTACTGTTTTCTCAGAATATCTCTTCCCAGGATTCTGTACCGGACAGATTCTTTTACTTCATCCCTCCGCTCTGGGTGATCCTCACCTTCGCCACCTATGTCCTGATCATGCGTATGGTCATTGTCATCAGTGAAAATGCGAATCTTTCCGAGAAGCTGCATATCTCTGAGACTGTCTCAGACTCTCAGCGCAAACAGGCAGAAGTCCTCCAGTGCCAGATCCAACAGACAAGCCGGCAGCGCCACGATATGCGCCACCACCTTCTGGTCATAGATAACTATATTAAGACAGAGAATATCCAGGGATTAAACGAATACATAAGGGACTATCGCTCCTCCCTGACTCCCCCCGCAGACATTTTCTGCGATAATCTTGCCTTAAATTCCCTGATCGGATATTATAAGGAGCTTTCAGAAAACACCGGCTCTGCTTTCAGCGTATCCATATCGCTTCCGAAAGAATTGATCCTTCCTGATATGGATCTATGCGCCATCATTTCCAATCTTCTGGAAAATGCTGTCGAAGCCTGCATGCGGATGAATTCCCAAGACAGGTTTATCCATGTGAAGTTATCAGCGACTACCAAATTTCTTCTGGCTATCATTATCGAAAACAGCTACGAAGGAGAGATCCTAAGGTCCGGAGACCTCTTCATATCTTCCAAGAAAAAAGGACGCAAGGGAATCGGGATCTCCTCCGTCCTCAATATCATTGAGCAATATAATGGAATATCCAAATTTGAATATCAGGACCAGATCTTTAAAGTATCGATCCTGCTGAAAGCAAAATAAGCGCTTCCGCCTTATTCTGCAAACAAAGGCGTGGACAGATATCTGTCTCCTGTATCCGGCAGAAGTACAACGATGGTCTTTCCTTCATTTTCCGAACGCTTCGCCAGCCCGATCGCAGCAAAAACCGCCGCGCCGGAAGAGATGCCTACAAGAACGCCTTCCTTTCTGCCAACGAGCCTTCCCGCCGCAAACGCATCTTCATCGGAGACAGGAATGACCTCGTCATAAACCGCCGTATTCAGGACTTCCGGAATGAAACCTGCGCCTATCCCCTGGATCTTATGGGAACCTGCCGTACCGGCAGAGAGCACGGCGGAAGAAGCAGGCTCCACGGCAACAACTCTGACGGCAGGATTCTTTGATCTTAAGTATTCGCCGACGCCTGTTATGGTTCCGCCCGTTCCCACACCTGCGACAAAGAGATCCACCTTCCCGTCCGTATCTTCATAAATCTCAGGACCGGTACTCTCCCGGTGCGCCTTCGCATTTGCCGGATTCACGAACTGTCCCGGAATGAAACTGCCGGGAATCTCATCTGCTAATTCCTCTGCTTTGGCGATCGCGCCTTTCATGCCATCTGCCCCCCTGGTCAATACCAGTTCGGCGCCATAGGCTTTCATAAGCTGGCGGCGCTCCATAGACATCGTATCCGGCATCACAATGATGATCCTGTATCCTCTCGCGGCGGCAACGGCGGAAAGACCGATACCGGTATTACCGGAAGTCGGTTCGATGATGACGGAGCCCGGCCTTAATCTGCCCGATCTCTCAGCTTCCTCTATCATCTCCTTTGCCACACGGTCTTTCACGGAACCTGCCGGGTTCAAGTACTCAAGCTTCGCAAGGATTCTTGCTTTCAGCCCATATGCCTCCTCGATATGAGTCAGTTCCAGAAGCGGCGTCCTGCCGATCAACTGATCGACAGCTGTATAAATATTTGACATACTACTACCTCCCGCAAATTATTTTCCTATACATTATAGCAACGAAACGCTGGCATTTCCACTAAAAATTCTAAGTGTACTGACAGAAAACATTTCTTTTCGAAATATCAGAGTTGGTTTCATAATAATCTCCTCCTTGCTTTACAGCCTAGAATAAAACATAAGGAGTTACAACTGATATTTAACTCATAAATATTCCGGAACTCCTTATCGTTATTTAACTTTTATAAATGAATTTTCAAACACACTCTAACCCTTAATACCTCCGGTAACACCTCCGATGATCTTCTCAGACAGGAAGATATACAGAATAAAGGTCGGAAGGAATACGATCGTAACGGCAGCGAACATTCCCGCCCAGTCCCCTGTATACTTCATGGAATTGATCATTCCGAAGAGTCCGACGGCAACCGGCTTCATCTGATCCGAATTTGCGAAGATCAGTGACAGGAAATACTCGTTCCAGATATTAATGAAGTTAAAGATCGTAACCGTAACAATACCGGACTGTGCCATCGGGAACATGATCTTCCAGAATGTCTTCTGCGGCGGACAGCCGTCGATCGCGGCTGCTTCCTCATAAGTCCTCGACAGGTTACTGAAGAAGGTCAGCAGGAAGATCGTCGTATACGGCACATTGATCCCGATATAGAGAAAGATCAGCACCGCCTTATTGAGCATCACATTATTGAGGACTCCCGTAGACGCCACAATACCAAAAAGCGGAAGGATCACCATGATGATCGGAGTTCCCATCGCTGATACGAAGCTCGTCTGTATGATCTTATTTCCCAGAAAAGTAAATCTCGACAATACATACGCAGCCGGCGCGCAGATCAAAATGAGCGCGATACAGGAGACCACGGAATACAACAGCGAATTGGTGAAGAACATTGACACATTCGATGTGGTCCATGCTTTCACATAGTTTTCAAAGTGCAGCCCCGTCGGGAACTTTAATGTATTTCCCTGAAATATATCCGGCGTCGTAGACAAGCCTGCAGCAAAAACCCATCCAAGCAGCACAAAGGTGAACACTACCCAGAGAATAAGTATGATATACCCCGGAAGAAGCTTCGCTTCTTTTTTCCAGTTCCATTTTTCACGGACTTTTTTTTCTTTTGCCATAGCCTCTACCTCCTTAAAATTCTAGATCATCGTCTTTCAACAACTTATTGCAGACTGTAAATACAATAACCACGCAGAGACAAAGCATAACGCCTATTGACGCCGAAAGTCCCGCGTCTCTTGCCGTTACCGTATTTCCTGCGCCAAACATCTTCAGATACATATACTGAACCGGAACAATGGTAGACTGCTCGGCGGTAACTGTTGAGAAAAGCTGTGACCATACAAAGAAACCAACGGAGGTAACGCTCCACATCGTGATGTTGGTCTTAAATACACCCTTTAACAGAGGGAGCGTCATATATCTAAACTGCTGAGGCTTATTCGCCCCGTCAATTGTTGCCGCTTCATAGAATTCCGGACTGATCCTTTCAATTCCGCTGACCCAGATAAGCATATGGTATCCTACCATACCAAAACAATACGCGATCAAAAGAGACATAAACTTATGGTCGCCGTCAGTCCAGGGAATTGCCGCTAACTTCGTGAGATGAAGTTTAGTAAAAACTGTCTTCAGCAACCCGAACTGGCTGCTGTATACATACTGCAGCCACATCGTTGCCAACGCAACCGCACTGATAATATTGGGCAGATAGATGATCGCCCGGAAAAATTTCTTCAAACGGATCCCACTTGTCAAAATAACCGATAACAATAACGAAATACTCATAACGATAATTCCGCCGATCAGCCAGATCTTCAGCAGATTCATCATCGCCGTCTTAAAAAGCGCCGTCTGCATAAGAGACGTATAATTGCTGATCCCGGCAAAAGACCACTGATCAAAACTGTCTGTTACCCCTTCAATATTAAAGAAACTCATAAGCAGCGTCCTTACGATCGGATAAACAAATATAACCGCAAAGAAAAGTACTGCCGGAGTCAAAAATGTAACAATCATTCCTTTATTTTTCTTCATTTGCGCGACTCCTTTCACCGCTATAAAAATATGGCGGCAGCGTTACATACGATGCCACCATATTCCAGTATACGACATATTCTTATTCTGACTGGCAATATTACCGCCAGTCAACGAGAACGCCGCACTAGTTGCCGGCTTTTGTCATCTCTTCTACAAACTCATCTGCAGAAATCGTACCAGCCATCAGCTTAATGAAGTTCTCCTTCATGATCGGAGTTACATTCTCATTTGCCTCAGAACCAGCCGCCCATGTAAATCTTGCCGTAGAACCTTCCATAACAGGCTTTGCACAGGATACAAGTGCAGGCCACTCACCGTTCGTAGAATCTGCAGGAATACCGATGGAATCTTCTGCAAGCTTAGCATCGAACTCTCCCTTTGTGATCTTGGTGATCAGATCAAAAGCTTCCTGAGCCTTCTTGGAATCTTTGTTGATCGCAAATACCTGCGCGCCGAAATTGTTCGTCTCTACACCTGTAGCCCCAACGCCTTCTGCTGTAAGCTCTGTCTCAACTTCCGGAAGCGCCGGATATGCAAAACATCCCCACTTGAAATTCTCTCCCGCGATATCCTTTACTTCGTTCGGAAGCCAGGAACCATTCAAATACATAGCAACCTGTCCTGTCGCCAGTTCCTGATTCTGTCCTGCCGGCCATACGTTAGTACCAACATTCTCTGAGAAATATCCTGAAGAAGCTAATTCTTCGATATCCTTAGCCATCTGTACAACAGCCGGATCATCCCATTTACCTTCTGTAACAACTTCTCTTACTCCCGCCTCTCCGACGTATCTGGCAAGATGATATCCGATCACAGACGTCGCATAAGCATCGTCCATCGTCATAGGCGTAATTCCTTTGTCTTTCAGCTTTTTACATACATCAAGAAGCTCTTCCCATGTCGCAGGCGCCTCTGTGATCTCTGCCTTGTCAAACAGATCCTGGTTATAGAAGAAGGCAAATACGTTCGGCTGATAAGGAATACTCTTTAATGTTCCGTCAGCTTTTTCTCTGCAAGCCGCGACCAGCCCGGCATTTGCTGTCTCTTCATAATTCCCTGCCTTAGCCATCTCTTCCAGGTCCATCAGATACTTTCCCCATGTATCATTGACACGGTCGATATCCTCATCAAACATGTCAATCTCTGTCCCTGCATCAAGAGCTGCCTGAAGGCCTTCACGGATACCGGTACGTCCCTTGAACTGGACGTCAACCTCTACTCCGCTCTCTTCCGTGTATGCGTCGATCGCTGCCTGGATCGCCTGTCCCTGCGGCTCCGTAGCTTCCCACATAGACCAATAAACAAGCTTGTCTCCTCCCTTACTGCCGCCATCGTCTGTCTTGCCGCCGTCATCTGAA
>OFFP01001662.1_pt1 | contig 14571 bp, 15 predicted proteins | sample 1521431 | NCBI WGS metagenome assembly OFFP01 (sample SAMEA3504104, study PRJEB24116) | mouse gut metagenome | biome: mouse gut; feature: mouse-associated habitat; material: faeces | place: Denmark | collected 2011 | reverse complement strand
ACCAACTCGACAGGCGAGTTGATTTAACGATGGAAATGACGGATAGTAATATATACATGGTTGAGTATAACAGCACGACAAAATATTATGATAGGCTTACAGGGGTTGCTAATAATTTTTCCAGTGCAGCTTCGCCTGCCTCGCAGCCTGACGCAGTAGCTTTATTCAATTCGATGTTCACGCCATGAGGACAAGGAGTATACAATGCAAAATACGGATACAGGCGGAATCCGCCGTGAACATATTCGCCCATTGGAGCGGGAAATCAGCGGAACAACCTATATTGTGACCGGCCAATTTTCTGCAACTGCCCGCGAAACGGCTGTAGAGAAAATGCAGAGAATTATACTAAAAGAATCCGAAAGATTATCGAAATCTGCATAAAATAGTTGATTTCAGCCGGATTCTATGTTATAATCTATACATAGGGTTCGGCTGTCACTATTAAAGGAGGCTGTAGAAATGTGGCAGTTCGATATATTAACAAATAAGTTCGTCCCCGGCTCTCTCCCCGCCAATGGCAAAATCACCGCTTGCTATACTCGTCTTTCCCAGGAGGACGAGTTAGACGGTGACAGCGGTTCAATTCTCAATCAGCGCGATTTCCTTTGGAAACATTGCACAGAGAACCATTTTGAAAATATCCGGTTTTTCTCTGACGATGGGTACACAGGGGTAAATTTTGAACGTCCTAGTTTTGCCGAAATGATGAAACTTGTCGAGCAAGGCTATATATCCACAATCATTGTCAAAGACCATTCCAGGCTGGGCCGCAACCGTCTGATGGTAGGGCTGCTCATGGAGCAATTCACGGAAGATTACAACGTCCGGTATATCGCCGTTACAGATGGCATAGACAGCGACAAGGGCTTTGACGATATGGTCGCGGTGCGCGAGTTGTTCAACGAATTTTATCCCCGTGATATAAGTAAGAAAATCCGGGCTGTGGTGGCTAACAAGGGCAACAGCGGCCAGCGGCTATGTACTCAAATTCCATACGGATATATTGGTGATAAAAGCGGCTGGGAAATTGACCCCGTTGCCGCCGATGTGGTAAGGCGTATATTTAGCCTTTGTATCTCCGGCCTGGGTCCCACCCAGATTGCCAAGCTGCTTCGAGCCGAACAGGTCTTGACCCCTACCGCTTATTATATCAGCGTAGGGCGCAGCACTCCCCACCCAACCCCGGCAGACCCGTATAAATGGGATACGGGGTCGGTAGTTGCCATATTGCAGCATAAGGAGTACACGGGCTGTACGGTCAATTTCAAGATGACTAAAAAGTCTTACAAATCGAAAAAGATTATCCCGATACCACCGGAACAGCGAAAAGAATTTTCCGATACCCACCCGGCAATCGTGGACCTGGAAACCTGGGAGCGGGTGCAGGAGCTTCGCAAGCACAAGCGCCGCCGGAGCAAGTCCGGCAGGCAAGGTCTGTTTTCCGGCTTGGTGTACTGTGCAGATTGCGGCGAAAAGTTGTATTTCAACACTTGCGATAAACTGGTGAACAACGGGCAGGAACACTACACTTGTTCCAACTACAAGAGCAACACGGGAACTTGTTCCGCTCACTTCATTCGGGAGGCCGTTTTGAAAAGTCTGATTTTGGAACATCTGAGGCAAACACTCTGGATTGTCCGAACACACGAAAACGAGTTTGTCCAAGCGGTCATGAGTAAGAATATGGCCGACCAGAAAAAGGAACTTGCTCAAAAGCGGCGGGAACTGACGCAAGCCGAACGGCGTATAGCGGACCTGGATTTTCTTTTCCAGCGTATTTACGAGGACAACGTAAACTGCAAGCTTTCAGACGAACGTTTTGCCAAGCTTTCACAGTCCTATGAGGACGAGCAGCGGACATTGAAGGACCGGGTCACTGCCTTACGGGGAGAGGTAGAACAGGAGCAGCAACAGGCGGTCAATGTCGGGCAGTTTATCGCTTTGGTAAAGAGGTATACAGAGGTGGAAGAACTGACCCCGGCAATTCTCAACGAGTTTATCAGCCGTGTCGTTGTTTATGCCCCGGACAGGTCCAGCGGCAAGCGTACCCAACGGATTGATATTCAATACAACTTTATCGGTGAAATCCCCGATACTCTGGCGAATTTGAAAACGGCGTGACCCTTGCGACCACGCCGTTTCCCCTAAATCTAAAATACTTCCTTATGAGGGCAGGCCTTGCGCCTTGCCCACCTTGATTTTGATGGACTTGTATTGTACTCCTGCAAGAAGAATCACGGAACTTTATTAGGAGAATAAATTCCGGTTTTGCCGGGGGAATTTTGCCTTTTGGTGAAATCCCCTTGATAAATACTCTTATGGACAAAAAACAACGGGGAGGCTGTTCAAAATGAACGTTCAAGAGGGGCGTATGCCCTACCTGGGATATGAGACCTGCTATCGCGTGGTGGGACGGAGCGCAGAGGGCAAAGCGCCTCTTCTGCTGCTTCATGGAGGCCCCGGCTCCACCCACAACTATTTCGAAGTCCTGGACGGTCTGGCGGAGCTGGACGGCCGTCAGCTCATCATGTACGACCAGCTGGGATGCGGCGGGTCCTGGGCGGAAGCGAAGGGGCTCTGGAATATGGAGACCTGGCTCAACGAGCTGGCGGCGCTCCGGGAGTACCTGGGGCTGGAGGAGGTTCATCTGCTGGGCCAGTCCTGGGGCGGGATGCTTCTGCTGGAGTATGTCTGTACGCGCCATCCGGCTGGGGTGAAGAGCATCATTCTCTCCAGCACCCTCCCTTCCTCCCGGATGTGGGGAGAAGAGCAGCACCGGATGATCCGCTTTCTGCCGCAGGAAATGCAGCAGGCCATTGCCCGGGCGGAGTCCTCCGGGGACTACACCCAGGCGGACTACCAGGCGGCGGAAGCGGAATACATGCTGCGCCACGCGGGAGGCCCGGTGCCTCCGGACGGCCCGGAGTGCCTGCTGCGCCCGTCGCGGAAGGGCCGGCAGTCCTATTTGGAGGCATGGGGACCCAACGAGTTCACCCCCGCCGGCACCCTCCGGGACTTTGACGTAACGGAGCTGCTGCCCGGCATCCGGCAGCCCGCACTGGTCATCAGCGGCGGAAACGACCTCTGCACGCCCTACGTGGCCAAATATCTGTACGATCATATCCCCAACGCCCGCTGGGAGCTTTTCCGGGACTGCCGCCACGTGTGCTTTTTGGAGGATACTCCCCGGTATACCGCTCTTTTGCGGGAGTGGCTGAACGCCAATGATTGACCGGGAGCGCCTTCTTGATAAGACGCCTGCGGCGTTACCCGGACCGGTCTCGTACGTTCTTTTTCAGCGGTTCTGCCCCCATGGAAGAGGGCGGGGCAAAACCGAAAAAACACGTGACAAATCCGCCGCGAATGTATATAATGGGGTGAAAATGAGAGGAAGGAGCGCTTTTTTATGGAAGCCTTCAAGGAGACCGCCCTGGCCCTGGCGCCGGCTTGGCGGGAACTGTTTTTCACCCTCCACCGCTGCCCGGAGCTGGGCCGGCAGGAACACCGGACGGCGAAGCTGATCCGGGAACGGCTGGAGGCGCTGGGCATCCCCTATACGCCTCTGGCGGACACCGGGACCATGGCGGTCATTCAGGGGGGACGCCCCGGGAGGACCATCGGCTTCCGGGCGGACATCGACGCGCTGCCCATCAGCGAGGATTCCGGCCTGCCCTATGCCTCCCGGGTCCCCGGAGTGATGCACGCCTGCGGCCACGACTTCCACACCGCCGCCCTGCTGGGCGCGGCGGAGCTGCTGCTGGGATGCCGGTCAGAGCTGCCCGGAACGGTAAAGCTGTTCTTCCAGCCGGACGAGGAGGGAGACGGCGGCGCGGCCCGGATGATCGCGGAGGGGTGTATGGAAGATCCGCAGGTGGATGCCATGCTGTGCTGCCACGTGGAGAGCGGCCTGCCCACAGGGAAGCTGTGTACCCGCAGCGGCCCGGTGTGCGCGGCCTCCAACCCCTTCGCCGTCACCCTTCGGGGGCGGGGGTCCCACGGGGCCAAGCCCCATCTGGGGGCGGACGTGATCGTGGCCGGAGCCCAGATCATCACCGCTTTGCAGACCATTTCCAGCCGCCGGACCTCCCCCACGGAGCCGGTGGTGGTGACGGTAGGGTCCTTCCACAGCGGAGAGGCGGGCAACGTCCTGCCGGAGGAGGCCCGGTTCACCGGCATCCTCCGGACCATGGGCGGCGAGGCCCGCGAGCGGGTGAAAGCGGACTTCCGGGCCATCGTCTCCGGCGTCGCCGCCGGAATGGGCGTGGAGGCGGATATCGAGATCTTCGAGAGCTACCCCGGCTGCATCAACGACCCTGCTGTGACGGCGCTGCTGATGGCCTCCGCCCGGAAGGTGCTGGGAGCGGAAAACGTGGAGGAGCAGGGCGCGCCGGCTCTGGGGACGGACGACTTCGGCTATTTCTGCGACGCCGCGCCGGGGTGCTACTATTACATCGGCGTAGGGAATGAGGCAAAGGGCTGGACATACCCCAACCACAACCCCCATTTCGCCGCCGACCCGGAGGCTCTGCCCCTGGCCGCCGCCGTGGAGGCTCAGGCGGCCTATGACTACCTGCGTCAGGAGGAAGGAACATGATATTCCCGCCGAAACTGAAAAAGGGGGACACCATCCTGCTGGTCTCCCCCTCCTCCCCGCTGACTGCGGACCAGCCTGTTGAGGAGATCGCCGCCAATGTGGAGACTCTGGGGTTCCGGGTGAAGATCGGGAACTCCTGCCGGGGGTCCGCGCCCAGCGGCTACGCCGCCGCGCCGCCGGAGGTCAAGGCCGCCGATCTGAACCGGGGCTTCGCGGACCCGGACATTGCCGCCATCTGGTGTACCCGGGGCGGCGAGACCGCGTGGCAGATGCTACCCCTGCTGGACTATCCGTGCATCGCCGCCCATCCGAAGCCGCTGATCGGGTTCAGCGACGTCACCAGCCTGCATCTGGCCATCGCCCAGCGGTGCGGCCTGGTGACCTTCCACGGTCCAATGGCCAGCTGGACCCTCGGGCGGGAGCAGGAGGACTTCACCTGGCACAGCCTCCGGGCGGCGCTGGAAATGGGGGCGTGCCTGGACATCCAGAACCCGCCTGGAGAGGAGATCAAAACCCTGCGTCCCGGCCGGGCCTGCGGACGGCTGACCGGCGGCAACCTGTCCCTGGTCTCCGCCTCCATGGGCACCCCCTGGCAGATCGACGCGCGGGGCTGCATCCTCTATCTGGAGGACGTGAGCGAGGAGGTCTACGCCCTGGAGCGGATGCTGTGCCAGCTCCGGTATGGCGGCGTCCTGGACGGCGCGGCAGGGCTGGTATTCGGGGTGTTCACCGACTGCCGCAACGCCCGCCAGGCGGACTACGGTCCGGAGGCGCTGCTGCGGGACTTCTTTGCCGGATGGCCCAGGCCGGTGCTGTATAACGTCCGCTCCGCCCATTGCAGTCCCATGGTGACGCTGCCCATGGGGACCGCATGTACCATCGACGGCGGCGCGGGGACGATGACGGTCCGCTGTGGATGTTAGCGCCTGTGTCATACCTCCCCGCGCATGTCGTGGCGGCTGGTTTACCGTCCAAACTTCGCAAAACCTTGCAATCCCCACCCGCTGAGATACCAGACAGCCTCTTGGACGCTCGCCGCTTTTTGATACATAAAGAAATGGACGGCCCCAGCCGTCCATTTCTTTATGCTCTTAGTCCAATATGACGGACTCCTTCTTGCCCTTTTTGTTCCGGGGATACTCCCTGATTCTGGTCACATACTCCAGATTGACCGCCTGCAGCTGGCCCCGGGCGTCCTCTATGAGCATCCCGCTGCCGCTGACCTCCCGGATGATCCCCGCTATGCTGCCGTCATTGGAGTTGATGGTGTAGATGATGCACTCCTTGCCGGTAAACTGCTTCGCCAGCGCCTCCATGGCCTCAGCCTCCTTTTTCCTGTTTTTGATATGATGCACAGCCGCCGCCGTCCTCTGCGTCTTCCTCTGCCGGAATATCACAAAAAACAGAAGCCACAACAAAAGTATCCAATACCACAATTCCTCTCCCCTCCTCAGACATGGCCTATGCCTTGATCTCCGCCCTGCCATAGCACAGCGCGCTGAGGACCAGTAGCGCCAGCGCCAGCAGGATGCCCGCCGCGCACCACATGGCGGGGCTGAGCAGCCCGATCAGGAACGCGATGCCCCGCCCGATCTGGGCCAGCAGGCTGGTGCCGCCATCCTTCGCGGCGTCCGCGCTCTTCATAATAATCAGGGGCAGGAAACACAGCGGGAACCACACGGCGGCAAAGCCTTTGGTCCCAAACCGCAGCAGCAGCGCGCCAAAAAGGAAGTCCAGAAGGCAGACGCCCAGAATGAGGACCAGGCAATGCCACCACTCCATCACGCGGAAAATGTCCATATCCAGCTCACAGCCGGGATAGATGGCGGCGTACAGACGCAGCTCCAGCTGGTTAAGCACCCACGCGAAGACCACGCCCACAATGCAGTTCATCAGCGTCAGGACCGGGTCCACCAGCATATAGGCCCGCCGGGTGTAGCCCATGGAGACCGCCAGCCGGTACCGGATCATTCCGGTGGAACCCCGGGCGAGGCCTCCCATGACCGTGGCCATCAGGGCCATCATGCCGCCGACGGCGGCGTAGTCCCGGTCATCGTTGAGAAAGGCGTTGATACCCAGCACCATGACCACGCCCATCAGGAACAATCCCAGCTGGAAGGCCAGCATCATCAGCGTTCCGCTCCGGTTGACTTTCCAGTGCTTCACAAAAAAATCCATGCTTTCCCCCTCCTTACAGCTTCACTTCCTGCCGCCGCAGGAGCATCCACTGGAACCCGACGTCCAGCGCCAGAGCTGCCAGCGCCGCCGCCGGCAGCCACCAGGGCAGAGCCGCCAGATGAGACGCGATTTCAAAGGTCCTGGCCGTAAGGAAATTGCCGGCCATTGAACCGGCAAAGCCCACCATGCCGCCTCCCAGGCCGCAGAGGAGGATAATCAGGATCATACCCGCCCATTTCCATCTGACGAAGACAGTCCCCATGATGCTCCCCATCGCGGAGGCGATGACCAGCACGCACAGGATCGTGGGGATGCTCCGCAGGCCCACGGCGGATACCTCCCCGGGCGCCAGCAGCCAGACGGCCGCGCACAGCGCCAGCATCACCGCGATGATAAGCGCCCGGAAGTAGTGGAATCCCAGCAGCACGTTCCGCCGGGTCTCCCCCATGGACAGCAGGAGGGGCACGTACAGGGTCTGCGTCCCGCTGTTGCCCACCATGATGCAGAAGACCGCGCCGATGCACAGGAAATAGGGGACCACCGTGGCGAGGGCCCTGAGATCCAGACCCTCCGCGCCGAACGCGGCGATCACGGCCAGCACTGCCGCCACGGCCAGCACCATCCCGGTACACTCCCAGGTGTACCGGGTCCAGAATTTCAGGTTCCGCTTCACCTGGCCGCCTCCTCCCCGCACAGGGCCACGAAGGCCCGCTGGAGGCTCACCGGCTGGACGGACACGTCCCGGCTCCCGTCCACGCGCTGACCCGGCTTGAGGAACACGGTGACGCCCTTGCTGCGGCCCACGGTTTCCGGGTGGTGGACCTCCAGGCCGGCGGTGGCGGCGTCCACCTCCTCGATCTTTCCGCTGACGTGGACCGCGCTGTCCACGAAGGCCTGGGTGTCGGCTTCAATGAGGATTCTGCCCTCGTGGAGGATGATGACCTCCTCCAGCACATCGGCGGCCTCCTCAATGATGTGGGTGGAGACCACGAAGGTCCGTCCGGAGCTGGCGTACTCCTCCAGCAGCAGCTTGTAGAACTGCTCCCGGGCCACCACGTCCAGCCCCGCCACCGGCTCGTCCAGGAAGGTGTAGGGTGCCCTGGAACACAGGGCCACGATGATGGTCATCATGGACAGCATTCCCTTGCTCATTTTCCCCAACTTCTTTTTCACATTGAGGTCGAACAGCTTCACCAGCCGCTCCTCCAGGGCTTTGTCCCAGCCGTCGTAGTAGGTGGCGGCGATGCGCAGGTACTCCTTGGCCTTCATGGCGGCCAGGCCGCTCTCGGCGTTGGCGTTCAGCTCACGGGAGAAGCAGATCTTCGCCAGGCTCTTCCGGTTTTCCCACACCGGCTCCCCGTCCAGGGTGACGGTGCCCCTGCTGGCGGGGTTCTGAGCGGCCAGAATAGACAGCAGGGTGGTTTTTCCCGCCCCGTTGCGTCCGATCAGGCCGTAAATTTTTCCGGGCTTCAGGTCCAGGGTCACGTCATGCAGCACGTCCTTGCCGCCGTAGGTCTTTACGACATTTTCACAATGCAGGCTCATCAATTTCTCTCTCCAATCATCGTCAGTAATTCCTCCTTGGATATCCCCAGGCTCCTGGCCTCCGCCAGCAGGGGGGCCACATGGTTTTCCGCAAAGGCGGCCTTTCGCTTGGACAGGATCTTCTCCCGTGCCCCCTTGGAAACGAACATGCCGATGCCCCTCCGTTTATACAGGATGCCCTCGTCCACCAGCAGGCCGATCCCCTTGGCGGCGGTGGCGGGGTTGATGGTATAGAGCTTCGCCAGCTCATTGGTACTGGGTACCTGCTCTTCCTCTAACAGAATTTCTCTTAGAATGTCGGTTTCGATCATCTCGCTGATCTGGAGGTAAATGGATTTCTGCTCCGTCAGTCGTTCGTTCAACCGGGTTCCTCCTTTCTACGTTCTTTGGTCAAGTGGCTCATTACTTGTGTAACTAACTATATATCTTGAGGGGCGGTTTGTCAAGAGTGAAATGCAAAAAATTTTCAAAGAGCCTGTTTAGATCTTGTTTTTAACAAAGTCTGGGCGGTATATCCACCGTCAAGACCTGCGCGGGGAGATCGTAAACAGGCTCTGAGCGCACAGAATACGGCGCATATGGGAGAAAAGTGCCGGGAAAGAGCGGAAGGAAGAAGCCCTGCCATTATCAAACTCGGCGCAGAGATTGCGGCAGAGAGGCTCAGAACCTGTGAGAACCATATTTTCTGCCGCCAGCGGGGTAGACTTCACGGAAGCGGGGAAAAATCATACCTGTGCGAAGGACCTGGACGCTGTCCGGTGAGGGCGTTACAAAAACTTTCCGCTTTGTTCATAAATAGTCCTTGATTTACCGGCTGGTTCTTGTAAAACATGGTTCGTCATCGAGCGAAACACGGGAGGAGAGTTCCGGAAATGAAAAAAATGGAGAAACCCCGAAAACCGCTGATCTTTTATTACGCCATCGTCCTGGTGGTGATGATTCTGCTCAACACGCTCCTGTTCCCCAGGCTCATGGGGCAGGAGGTCACCCAGGTGGACTACGGCACCTTCCTGACCATGCTGGCGGACAGGAAGGTGGCTGTGGCCCAGGTGGAGCAGGATATGATTTACTTCACCGACACCGCCGAGACCCCCGGCGTCTATGCCACAGCCGCCTTTAACGATCCGGACCTGGTCAACCGGCTCTGGGAGAGCGGGTGCCGGTTCGCAGAGGTCAAGCCCAGGGAGATGAGCCCCTTTCTCAGCTTTCTGCTGACCTTTATTCTGCCCATTGCCATCTTCATCGGCATCGGCCAGCTCATGAGCCGGGCGCTGATGAAGCGGATGGGCGGCTCCATGGGCGGTCCCATGCAGTTCGGCAAGAGCAGTGCCAAGGTCTACATCGCCAGCGAGACCGGTATCAAATTCACCGACGTAGCCGGAGAGGACGAGGCCAAGGAGAACCTGATGGAGGTGGTGGACTTCCTCCACAACCCACGGAAGTACCAGGAGATCGGCGCGAAGATGCCCAAGGGCGTCCTGCTGGTGGGCCCTCCGGGCACCGGCAAGACCTTGCTGGCCAAGGCCGTGGCCGGGGAGGCGGAAGTGCCCTTCTTCTCCATCTCCGGCTCGGAGTTCGTGGAGATGTTCGTGGGCATGGGAGCCAACAAGGTCCGGGACCTGTTCCGGCAGGCCAATGAGAAGGCCCCCTGCATCGTGTTCATCGACGAGATCGACACCATCGGCAAAAAGCGCGGCGGCTCCGGCGTGGGCGGCAACGACGAGCGGGAGCAGACCCTGAACCAGCTCCTGACGGAGATGGACGGCTTTGAGGGCAGCAAGGGCGTGGTCATCCTTGCCGCCACCAACCGGCCCGAGACCCTGGACCCCGCGCTGCTGCGGCCCGGGCGGTTCGACCGCCGGGTGCCCGTGGAGCTGCCGGACCTGAAGGGCCGGGAGGCCATCCTGAAGGTCCACGCCGCCAGGGTAAAGATCGGGGAGGACGTGGATTTCAACGCCATCGCCCGGGCCGCCTCCGGGGCCTCCGGCGCTGAGCTGGCCAATATGGTCAACGAGGCCGCCCTCCGGGCGGTGCGCCAGGGGAGAAAGTTCGTCACCCAGGCGGACCTCCAGGAGAGCATCGAGGTGGTCATCGCCGGGTATCAGAAGAAGAACAAGATCCTCACCGACCATGAGCGGATGGTGGTCTCCTACCATGAGATCGGCCACGCCCTGGTGGCTGCCCTCCAGACCCATTCCGCCCCGGTGGCCAAGATCACCATCATCCCCCGGACCTCCGGGGCCCTGGGCTACACCATGCAGGTGGAGCAGGAAGAGCGCAATCTCATGAGCCGGGAGGAGCTGGAAAATCAGATCGCCACCCTCACCGGAGGACGGGCCGCCGAGGAGCTGGCATTCCATTCCATCACCACCGGCGCGTCCAACGACATTGAGAAGGCAACCAAGGTTGCCCGGGCCATGGTCACCCGGTACGGCATGACGGAGAATTTCGGCATGGTGGCCCTGGAGACGGTTACCGATCAATACATGGGCGGCGACGTCTCCCTGTCCTGCGCGCCGGAGACCTCCGCGCGGATCGATCAGATGGTGGTGGACATCGTGAAGGACCAGCACGAGAAGGCCCGGAAGCTTCTGAAGGACAACGAGGGCAAGCTCCGGGAGCTGAGTAAGTACCTCTGCGAGAAGGAAACCATTACCGGGGAGGAGTTTATGCGCATTTTGGAGTCCTAGGCGGACGGCCAATGCGCCCTTATGTGCGGCGCGTCACCGGGTTTTCCGCACGGTAACGACAATATGATCTGATTGACACAGAGGGAGAGCTCTGAGAAAGGGAGGGCGCTATGCTCTTTGATATGCTGGAGACCATGCCCTATACCACCAACTGCTACCTCATCGGGGACGAGACGGCGAAGGTCTGCGCCCTGGTGGACCCGGGCGGGAGCCTGGAGAAGATTCTGGAGATGGTGCAAAGCAGAGGGCTGACGCTGGAGAAGATCCTCCTCACCCACGGCCACTATGACCACGTAGGGCAGGTCTCCGCCCTGCTGGAGGTCTACCCCATGGCGGCGGTGTACCTCCACCGGTTGGACCACCGGGAGGACGACAAGCGGCTCTATCCGCCGCCCACATGGGGGTTCAACCACTTCGAGGACGGTTCGCACCTCTCTGTGGGGAGCATCGATGTCCAGGTCCTCCACACCCCCGGCCACTCCGCCGGGAGCGTGACCCTCCTGGCGGAGGACGTGATGCTCTGCGGGGACACCCTCTTCGCCGGCTCCTGCGGCCGGTGGGACCTGCCCGGCGGGGGCCATGAGACCCTGGCCGCCTCCCTGGCCCGCCTGGAGGCGCTGGACGGGGACTACAAGGTCTGTCCCGGCCACGGCCCCCTGTCCACCCTGGACCAGGAGCGTACCGGCAATTCTTATATGCGGATGGCAGTTAAATGGAAATGATTTTTGAAGGCCACGACTACCGCTACGCCGTGGAGCAGAGCCTGCTGGCCTTTTTCCCCGGCCAGCGGCCGGTCTACGAGGGGGAGGAGGCGGACAGGGCCCTGGTCTCCCTGACATTGGAGGGCCGGGAGGCCCTGGCGGAGACGGTTTTGACCGTGGACGGGCGGACCGCCCGGGGACAGGCCAGGACCGCCATCCCCGACGGGGCGGACGAGTACGAGGGGGAGCGGCTGCGGCAGCGGGCGGTGAAGCTCAGCTTCTTCGAGGCCGCCCGGGCCCTCACCGGCGTCACCCCCGCCTGGGGAGCCCTTACCGGCATCCGGCCTGCCAAGCTGGCGGCAGGGCTGCTGGAGGAGGGGAAGAGCGAGGAGGAGGCGGACCGCATCCTGCGGGACACCTACTTTGTCTCCGAGTCCCGGCGGAAGCTGTGCCTCCCCTGCGCCAAGGCTGGCCTGGAGGCTAAGCGGGAGCTGCAAAAAAACGAGATATCCCTGTATGTGGGCATCCCCTTCTGCCCTACCCGGTGCGCCTATTGCAGCTTCGTCAGCAACAGCGTGGAAAAATCCTTCCATCTGGTGGAGCCCTATTTGCAGGCCCTGCTGGCGGAGGCGGACAGTGCCGCCGCCATGGTCAAGGACCTGGGCCTGAAGGTCCGGTCCTTCTACATGGGCGGCGGTACCCCCACCACCCTGACGGCGGAGCAGATGGACCGCCTGCTGGGCAGGCTGCGGGAGGGATTTGACCTGGCCGATGCCGTGGAGCTGACTGTGGAGGCCGGGAGGCCCGACACCATCACGGCGGAGAAGCTGGCGGTCCTTCGGAAAAACGACGTGGACCGGATCAGCGTCAACCCCCAGTCCATGGACGACAGGGTCCTGGCCGCCATCGGACGGCGGCACAGCGGAGACGACATCCGCAGGGCCATGGAGCTGGTGAATGCCGCCGGGTTTCCCCACGTGAACATGGACCTCATCGCCGGACTGCCGGAGGATACGCCGGAGAGCTTCCGCCGGACCCTGGACGAGGTGGTCGCCTTCGGCACGGACAACATCACCATCCACACCCTGTCCTTGAAGAAGGGCAGCCGCATCACCCTGGAGGGCACCCGGATTCCCACGGAGGAGGAGGTCGCCGCCATGCTGGATTACGCGGCCCCCGCCCTGGGCGGGGCGGGCTTCGCCCCCTACTACCTCTACCGGCAGAAGTACATGTCCGGCAGCTTTGAGAACGTGGGCTGGTGCAGGCCCGGCGGCACGGGGTGGTACAACATCTACATCATGGAGGAGCTCCACACCATCCTCAGCCTGGGCGCGGGGGGCTCCACCAAGATGGTGGACCAGCCGCGAAACCGCATTGAGCGCGTGTTCAATCTGAAATTTCCACAGGAGTATATCCAGCGCCCCGAAAAGATCGCGGCCAACCAGGCGGCGTTCCGGGCGTTTTATCAGCAGATGACCAAACAATGATGGAGAAAGCAGAAAGGAGCAGCGAAAATGGCATACTCACTCAGTAAGATCAACGACGCCGTCCGCAGCGACCCCCAGGGCTTTGTGCAGGAGAGCGACGAGGCCTACAACCGGAAGATCGAGGCCGCGGCCCGGAAAATCGCGGACAACCTGTCCAAATCCCGGATCGTCCTGCTCTCCGGTCCCTCCGGCAGCGGCAAGACCACCACCGCCAAGAAGATCGAGGCCAAGCTGAAGGAGATGGGCATCAACTCCCACGCCGTCAGCATGGACAATTACTTCAAGACCGTGGACCCGGAGACATCGCCCCGGAACCGGGAGGGGCAGATCGACTACGAGTCCCCCTTCTGCATGGATATGGACCTGCTCAACCAGCACTTCGCCGCCCTGGACCGGGGAGAGAAGATCCTGATTCCCAAGTTTGAGTTCGCTCGGCAGATGCGCTCGGATATTAAGAGCCAGCCCCTCCAGCTGGGCAATGACGAGATCGCCATTTTCGAGGGCATCCATGCCCTCAACGACATTATCACCGGCCGGAACCCGGACGCCGCCAAGGTGTATATTTCCGCCCGTTCCGACATCCAGGACGATACGGGGGACATTGTGTTCAAGCGCACGTGGCTGCGCCTGGAGCGGCGGACGGTGCGGGACTCCAAGTTCCGGGCCTGGAAGGCGGACGTGACGGTAAAGATGTGGGCCAACGTCCGCCGGGGCGAAAAGCTGTACATTTCCCCCTTCAAGGACAACGCCAGCATTGTGTTTGACACCACCCATCCCTATGAGATCAGCGTGATCCGCGCCTTCGCCCAGCCGCTGTTCGACCATCTGCGGGTATCGCCGGACATGGAGCGGTATGAGGAGGTCCGCCACCTGGCGGACGCGTATCCCAGATTTGAGGTTCTGGAGGAGAAGTATATTGCGCCGGATTCCCTGATCCGGGAGTTCATCGGCGGCGGCATTTACGACGACTGACGGACAGGGGGTGCGGGTTATGAAGTTTACCTTGTCGATCCCGACCTGGAAGGGTCTGCAGAACCGGACGGAGGCGACGGTTTCCCACGTCCGGCTGGAGCGAGAGATCCGGGACTTGCAGGAGGAGATTGATCTCCAGATGCAGATGGTGGGGGAGATTATGTACGCTGCCCATCGGGGCAGCCCCTCCGACAGCGGGGAGGTCCAAAGGATTCTGGAATTTGTAGATGGGTTATACGAGGAGATGGAAGCGCACATGGAAGAAATCTCCTCTGCTGCCCTCCGGGCGGCACGGTAGTTGGTTCTCAAATCGGCCCGGGGGCTATAGATTTTGCAACGGCCACATCGAGTGGCCGTGCAAAATTTGATTGTGCATGACCCCTCGATGGGGTCATTGCACA
>OFFP01001661.1_pt1 | contig 14581 bp, 11 predicted proteins | sample 1521431 | NCBI WGS metagenome assembly OFFP01 (sample SAMEA3504104, study PRJEB24116) | mouse gut metagenome | biome: mouse gut; feature: mouse-associated habitat; material: faeces | place: Denmark | collected 2011 | reverse complement strand
CGCCGCTGTAAAAATTCCGAAGCCGCCGCCTGTCACAAGCATACCGATCTGGTATACGCAAAGCGCCACAATATAAGCCAGAATGCACTGATAGCCAATCGCGAACCAGAACCATTTTGCATTGTTCATCTCCCGTTTGATGGCACCCATTGCTGCAAAGCAGGGCGCGCAGAGGAGGTTGAATACCAGAAAGGAGTAACCTGCAAGGGCGGTCATACTTCCCGCAAGGGCGCCCCAGATTTCCACGCCGTCTTCCGCCACCTCTTCCAGTCCATAAAGGATGCCGAATGTACCTACTACATTCTCCTTGGCAACAAGGCCTGTGATCGCCGCGACTGCCGCCCTCCAGTCTCCCCATCCGAGGGGCACGAAGATCCACGCGAACAGATTTCCAACAGAGGCCAGAATGCTGTGATCTAATTCCATGCCGTCCAGCATTCTGAACTGCCCGTCTACCCAGCCGAAGTAAGATGTAAACCATACTGCGATCGTTGAAAGCAGGATTATCGTCCCGGCCTTTTTGATGAAGGACCATCCGCGCTCCCACATGCTTCTCAGTACATTTCCCAGGGTGGGCATATGATAGGCCGGAAGTTCCATCACAAAGGGAGCCGGATCTCCCGCGAACATTTTTGTCTTCTTCAAAATAATCCCGGAGCAGATGATCGCTGCAATCCCCACAAAATACGCGCTGGGCGCCACCCAGGAGGCCCCATTGAACAGTGCCCCGGCAATCAGGCCGATGATCGGAAGCTTTGCCCCGCACGGGATAAATGTGGTGGTCATAATGGTCATCTTCCGATCCCGGTCATTTTCGATGGTTCTGGATGCCATGATGCCCGGAACCCCACAGCCCGACCCGATCAACATGGGGATAAAGGACTTGCCGGAGAGCCCGAATTTACGGAAAATCCGATCCATGATAAAGGCTACCCTCGCCATGTATCCGCAGCTTTCCAAAAATGCCAGGAACAAAAAAAGCACAAGCATCTGGGGGACGAATCCAAGCACGCCTCCCACACCGGCCACGATTCCGTCCAGGATCAGTCCCCGCAGCCAGCCTGCGCAGTTCAGCGCCGACAGCACACCCTCGATGGCCGGCGGGATGATCTCGCCGAACAGCACGTCATTGGTCCAGTCCGTCACAACGGCCCCTACGGATGTGACCGACACATAGTATACCAGATACATGATCACTGCAAAGATCGGAAGCGCCAGAAAGCGGTTTGTCACGAAGCGGTCAATCTTGTCGGAAACCGTCAGCTTACTGCCGGATTCATGCTTTGTACAGCATTCCCCGATAATCGAAGAAATATAAGTATACCTTTCATTTGTAATGATGCTTTCCGTATCGTCATCCATCTCTTCCTCAATCTGCGCGATCTCGGCGGAAATATCCGGTACGCTTTGCATCTGTTCTATTATTTTATCATCTTTTTCCAGTAATTTCACTGCAAAAAATCGTTTTTGCGTATCCGGGATTTCATCTCCCAGTCTGCTTTCTATCACAGTAAGCACCGACTCTACATTTTCTCCGAAAGGATGTACCTGCACCGCCGGTTTGTCTGCAGCTGCCGCACAAACGGCCATATCTGCGGCCGCCTGGATCCCGGTTCCTTTCAGGGCGGAGATTTCAGCAGCTTCACAGCCTAATTTTTCTGCCAGCTTCTTAACATGGATGCTGCCACCGTTTTTCTCCACCAGATCCATCATGTTGACTGCCATGACCACCGGAATCCCCAGCTCCATCAGCTGTGTGCTCAGATACAGATTCCGTTCAATATTGGTCCCGTCCACGATATTCAGGATCACATCCGGCTTTTCGTTGATCAGATAATTTCTTGTAACCACTTCCTCCAGCGTATAGGGGGATAATGAGTAAATTCCCGGAAGATCCATGATGATCACATCTTTCTTCCCTTTCAGTTTTCCTTCTTTCTTCTCTACTGTAACTCCCGGCCAGTTTCCGACAAACTGGTTAGATCCGGTCAATGCATTAAATAATGTGGTCTTTCCGCTGTTGGGATTTCCCGCCAATGCAATTTTGATCGCCATTTTTCATTCCTCCTGCTGATTCTCCTTCATCATTTATGGTGTTACTTACCTTCTTCCACTTTAATACAGTTTGAACTATTAAATATTAGTTCTAACTAACTCTGATTCAAAAAAATAAGATCACTCTACAACGATCATCTCCGCATCTGCTTTGCGGACTGATAATTCATATCCCCTTACCGTGATCTCCACCGGGTCCCCCAGGGGCGCAACCTTTCTCACAAAGATATCCGCACCCTTTGTAATACCCATATCCATGATCCGCCTCCTGACCGGCCCTTCTCCGGCCAGCTTCGCGACCTTAACGGTCCGGCCGCATGGAACTTCTCTTAATGTCATAATCACTTCTCCTCCTTATTTTTTCATAAGATATTTTGCGCGTCCTTCATACAACCATGATCTTGTTTGCCATATCTCTGCCAATCGCTACCCTGGAATCCTTCACATTCACGATCATGCTGCCGCCCGTCACAGATATGACTGTCACCACTGCGCCTGCCACGAATCCCAGATTCTCGATGAACCGTCTCGTATCTTCTCTTCCGCCGACTCTGCAGATCTTGTTCGGCTCTCCCTGCTTCACCATTGATAAAGGCATCATCACTCATCTTCTTTCTTTTATAGATTTATCTTCTCACTTACAGGAGTTAGTATAAACTAATAAATAGTAGTTGTCAACTACTATTTTAAATATCATGCGGCAGATTGTAGGAATGAATTTTCAAACACGCTCTAGGTCTGCTTGACCCGCCTGCGTATTTCACGTATAATAAAAACTTATAAAGGAGATTGAGCATATGGATAAGATAGAAGTGGAACATTGTGACTTTGTACATGTTCATGAAGATATTGTGAGAGATGTCCGGGAACATATGCCAGCTGCAGAGCAGCTGCAGGCGCTAGCGGATTTTTACAAGGTATTCGGAGATTTTACAAGGATCCGTATCCTCTGCATCCTGCTCCGCGGGGAGATGTGTGTCTGCGATCTGGCGCAGACGCTGGACATGACCCAGTCCGCCATTTCCCACCAGCTCCGTGTGCTGAAGCAGGTGAAGCTGGTCACCAGCCGAAGGGAAGGCAAGACGGTGTTCTATTCCCTGGCGGACAGGCATATCAGGACGATCATCAACCAGGGTATGGAGCATATACAGGAGTAAGGAATGTCGAAGGAAATAAAGATCAGGCTCATTGAGTTTGCCGTCGGGTTTGCCGCGTATCTTGGCCTCCTGATCGGGAGGCAGTATGACTACTGGAATCTGGCGGTCACGGAGGAGATGGAGCCGATATTGTTCATTGCGGCATACGGGGTGCTTGCAGCAGATGCATGCTGGCAGGCTCTTAAAAGACTCAGGCATCTGCAGTTCTTTGATGAAAATCTGCTCATGCTGCTTGCCACCGGCGGCGCGATGTACATGGGGAAATATACGGAAGCAGCAGCCGTTATATTGATCTTTCATATCGGAAAGCTGATCGAGGCGCAGACGCTGGACCATACAAAGCGGTCCATCGCGAAATTTATGGATATCCGTCCGGCCTTTGCGAACCGGAAGAGAGGGCTGGGGGAAGAGACGGTCAGCCCGGAGGAACTCCGGATCGGACAGATCATCGTGATCCGGCCGGGGGAGAAGATTCCGGTTGATGCGGTAGTCATGCGGGGCTTCGGAAATATTGATGAAAAGGCGCTGACAGGGGAATTTCAGCCGAGGAGCGTCAGTATGGGCAGCAGGATTTACAGCGGCAGCATCAATATGGACGGCGTTTTGGATGCACGGGTGACCAAAGTCTATGAGGATTCTACGGCGGCGAAGATCCTGAGTATGGTGGAAGAGGCTATAAGCAACAAAGGGGAAAGCCAGAGTCTGGCGGAAAGATTTATCCGCCTTTACAGCCCCATTGTGACGATACTGGGGATACTGGTGATATTCTTAGCCCCCACGCTGTTTCCGGGACAGGATCCAGAGACCTGGATCTACCGGGGACTGATTTTTCTGGTGGCTGCCTGTCCCTGCGGTCTTCTGGTATCTGTGTCGGTTGCTTTTCTTGGAGGGATCGGCGCAGCATCCAGACAAGGGGTGCTCATTAAAAGCGGCAGCTATCTCGAGGACCTGTCTCAGACAGAAATATTTATTTTCGATAAGACAGGGACACTGACAGAAGGGACGTTCGGATTAAAAGAAATCTGCCCGAGAGGGATCACGGCGGCCCAGCTTCTGGAGATCACGGCCTACGCGGAAGCATATTCCAGCCACCCGATTGCATTATCCCTTCGCGATGCCTATGAAAAAGGGATTGATACATCCAGGCTTGGCTACATCCAGGAACGTCCGGGGCTTGGGATCGAGGCAGTGCTCGACGGGATCCGGGTCTATACCGGCAACGCCAGGTTTATGGAAGTGCTGGGCATCCAGATCCAGAAGGTGAAGGGCAGCGGCACGGCAGTCCACGCCGCTGTGGGCAGGAGATATGTGGGATATGTACTGATCTCCGACCGGGTCAGAGGGGATGTCAGCGATACGATCCGGTGGCTGCGTCAGCAGCGCATGGAGGTAATGATGCTGACAGGAGACAACGAGCATGTGGCAAATGATGTAGCAAAGACGCTGGGTATCGAGTATGTCTACGCAAACCTGATGCCCCAGGATAAGGTGACCCAGCTGGAAGAGATCATGAATGATCAGCTGGGAACGGAAAAGCTTGCATTTGTGGGAGACGGGATCAATGACGCGCCGGTGCTTGCACGTGCGGATATCGGGATCGCCATGGGCGGACTGGGATCGGACGCGGCTCTGGAGGCGGCAGATATCATCCTGATGGAGGATGAGCCGTTTAGGATCATCAATGCGATCCGGATTTCGCGGGGGACGGTCCGCACAGTGAGGGAAAACCTGTATTTCTCATTTTTCATCAAGGCAGTCCTTCTGGGGCTGGCATTTTTCGGAGGTGTCACCATGGGGCAGGCGGTCATTGCGGATGTTGCGGTTCTGGCGATCAGCCTGTTAAATTCTTTCTGGGTACTGAAGTTCCCGGAATGATGGGGGCATGCCCCGGTACGGGGAAAGCATTTCCTGGTAAGGCGTTATATATTGATCATGGTATAAGTATAAGGAGTTGTGTACATGAGGAATAGAAACAGAAAATATCTGGTTTTGTTGACTGCGGCAGTCTGTGTCCTGACAGCCTGTTCCAAGAATCTGGTCAGGGAAGGAACAGAACAGCTGGAGCAGGGAGACTACGAAAAAGCGGCCGCTGCGTTTGAACAGGCGGCAGAGGAAGCAGAAAAAGAAGGAGAACGGGCGCCGGAAGCTTACCGCGGGATCGGAATGGCCTGCTATGCCCAGGAGGATTATGAAGGAACAAGGCAGAATCTTCAAAAGGCACTGGATGAAGGCGGTCTGGAAACACCGATCATCTATAACCTGATAGGGGTCAGCTCCATGAAATTAGAAGATTATGACACCGCTCTCACCGCATTTGGAAAAGGGATTGAGCTGCCGGAGAGCGGAACCGTTTCCCGGGGAACCAAACAGGAGGAGACTGCTGACTACAGTGAGGTTATTCGGGAAATGAAATTTAACCGGGTGATCTGTTTTGAGAAGAAGCTGGACTGGGAAAATGCGAAGGCGGCTATGGCAGAGTATGCCAGCCAGTATCCGGACGATGCGGAGGCGCAGAAGGAAGCGGAATTTCTCAGTACGCGGTGATGGAAAAGGATATTCAATATGAAGAGATCATATCAGATCACAGAGTTCTGCCGCCGCTTCCTGGAGGATTACATCACCGAGAATGACTGCTGCGTGGATGCTACGGCAGGAAACGGCAATGATACAGAGTTTTTATGCCGCATGGCAGGACCGGGCGGGAAGGTCTACGGGTTTGATATCCAGGCGGAAGCACTGGCACATACCAGACACAGGCTGGAAGCGGCAGGGCTGCTCCCGCGCGCCGTTCTGATACAGGACGGCCATGAGCATATGCAGGATTACGTGGAGGAACCCGTGTCGGCAATCGTATTTAACTTCGGTTATCTGCCGGGCGGCGACCATGCAATTGCCACGCAGCCGGAAACAAGCATACGGGCGGTCAGCCAGGGGCTGGAGCTGTTAAAGCCGGGGGGGATCATGAGCCTGTGCATTTACAGCGGAGGAGACACCGGATATGAAGAGCGGGATGCGCTGCTTCAGTTCTTAAAGGGACTGGATTCCAGAAAATGGCTGGTGATCGTCAGCAGCTATTATAACCGCAGAAACGATCCTCCTCTTCCGGTATTTGTAGTGCGGCTGTGAACAGCGGGCGATTGTTGTTTCGTTATGAATGAGGCCAATACACTGGCGCGGCAAGACAGCCGGCCGGTAAAGCGGCAGAATAGAAACCGTCAGCTTTTTCCATTTGCTGCGGTTTGGACAGGGAGAATACAACAATGGAATTATATGAACTGAAACAGGAGGAAGAGCGTTTCATCCTGGTGGGGATCCAGCTGGGTGACAACGAACCGGCGGAGGAATCTCTGGATGAACTGGAAGCTCTTGCAAAGACAGCAGGGGCCGCGGCTGCGGGCCGGCTGATCCAGAGCCGGGAGGCCATGCACCCACTGACTTATATCGGAAAAGGAAAAATAGAAGAGCTGAAAGACCTGATCTGGGAGCAGGACGCATCCGGCATTATCTGTGACGACGAATTATCCGCCGTGCAGCTCAACAACCTGCAGCAGGAACTGGAGTGCAAGGTCATTGACCGGACGCTGCTGATCCTGGATATATTTGCCGCACATGCGGTTTCCGGAGAAGGAAAGATTCAGGTAGAGCTGGCCCAGCTGCGATACCGGTCGGCCCGGCTCACCGGACTCGGCAACTCTCTTTCCCGTCTGGGCGGCGGAATCGGAACGAGAGGACCCGGAGAGAAAAAGCTGGAGATGGACCGGCGTCTCATTCGGGAGCGGATCAGCCGTCTGAAGCGGGAATTAAAGGAAGTGGAACAGCACCGGGAACTGATCCGCGCCCAGAGGAAACGGTCTAACATGAAGGTGGCGGCCCTGGTAGGATATACCTCGGCGGGGAAGAGCAGCATGGAAAATGCCCTGACAGATGCAGGGATCCCGGAGGATGCGATGCTGTTTTCCACGCTGGATACGACTACCCGGGTTCTGGAACTGGAAGGTAAGCAGAAGATTTTGCTGACCGATACAGTAGGATTTATCCGAAAGCTGCCCCACCATCTGATCGAAGCGTTTAAAAGTACACTGGAAGAGGTAAAGTATGCGGATATTATGATTCATGTAGTTGATGCCTCCAATCCTCAGATGGATACCCAGATGCATGTGGTTTACGAAACTCTGCGCCAGCTTGGGGCAGAAGGAAAGCCGGTGATCACGCTTTTCAACAAACAGGATCTGCTGGCAGAGCCGGGACATTTCCGGGATCTTCAGGCGGAATATACGATACCTGTGTCGGCAAAGACGGGACAGGGGCTGGAAGAACTGAAAAGGGGACTTTCGGAGATCCTCCGAAAAGACCAGGTTTATATCGAACGGCTGTATCCCTTTGAAGATGCGGGAAAGGTCCAGGTGATACGTGGCAGCGGGCAGCTTTTGGAAGAAGAATATGTACCGGAAGGGATAGCTGTCAAGGCATATGTACCGAAAGAGATTTATTTGTCCGGAAGAATCTAAGTTCTGGAGGAATGTTTAAAAACACGAAGGAATCACAGGGATAATCCGGCGATATGGCCGTTTTACAATTCCGGTGCGGGGAAAAGCGGAGTCCGTGAGTTACCGATTACGGATTTACTATATGAAGATTCGAGGTAAAAGAAACTCATGCTATCAAAATTCAGTGTTAAGAAGCCATATACTGTAGTCGTTGCAGTGGTCCTGGTCCTGATCCTGGGCTATGTGTCTTTTGACAAGATGACGGTGGATCTTCTGCCGGACATGAACCTGCCCTATGCGGTCGTCATGACGACCTACCCGGGCGCCAGCCCGGAGGAGGTAGAGGCCACGGTTACAAGACCGGTGGAGCAGGCTATGGCCACCATCAGCAACATCAAGAATGTGAGCTCCTCTTCTATGGAAAATGCATCTACGGTCATATTGGAGTTTGAGCAGACTTCCAATATGGATTCAGTGACTATTGAGATGTGGGAAAGTCTGGACCAGATTAAAGGCTACTGGCCGGATACGGTGGGCAATCCCATCATAATGAAGATGAACCCTACCATGCTGCCTGTCATGGTTCCTGCAGTCAGCGTGGAAGGAGCGGACGCGGCGGAGACCACCCGGATCATCAAGAAGGAGGTCCTGCCTGAGTTGGAAAGCCTGGAAGGTGTGGCTTCAGTCAACATGTTCGGGGATGTGGAGGAGACCATTCGGGTGACCATCAAGAAGGCCAAAGTCAGCAGCGTGGATGCCAGTGTGCAGAATCAACTGGACAGACAGTTTCAGGAAGCGGAAGACGCACTGGCGGAGGCAAAAGCTCAGGTCGAGGACGGAAAGAGCCAGCTGGAAGCCGGGGCAGGAGCGGCGGCAGGCCAGCTGGGCGCAGCGGAGCAGCAGATTGCCCAGGGAGACGCGGAACTGATGCAGGGCCGGCTGGAAATCAAGGAAAAGAAAAGCCAGCTGGAGCTTGCACGGTCTACACTCCGGATTGCAGCGGCCGGACTGGACGCCAGCGAACAGGCACTGAATGAACAGAAGCAGGAGCTGGATGACTTCAACAGCCGCAGAGGAGAGATCGAAGCGGAATACCAGCAGGTGCAGAAGGAAATCCAGGATCTGCTGGCGTCTATGGGCCAGCTCCCGCCCGTCGGCGACAGTACGGAAAATGGAGATTCCTCCGGTGACGGTTCCGGGAATCCGGGAGAGGGAGGAAACGGAACCGTCACTCCGGGAGACGGAGTATCCACACCGGGAACAGACGGAAACAGTACGGGCAATCCAGGAGCAGGCGGAAGCGGCACAGGTAATCCAGGAGCAGGTGGAAGCGGCACAGGTAATCCGGGAGCAGGCGGGAACGGCACGGGCATCCCGGGAGCAGGCGGGAACGGAACAACGGTTCCGGGAGGAGATATCTCCGATCTCATACCGGGAATCGGCGGCACGGAGATTATCCCGCCGGGCGTAGGTATTCCCGATATTTCCGTACCGGACAGAACCGACCTGGAGAAGCTGGCCCGGCTTCAGCTCACTCAGGCAGCCCTGGCCTCCCAGCTTGCACTGCTGGACCAGTACGACTCCACCATGGGCAGGATCAACGAAGGGCTGGAACAGATTTCCGCAAACCGCCAGATCATTACGGATAAGCAGGCGGAGCTGGATACGGCCCAGACCATGCTGGATCAGGCGGAAGAGCAGCTGAATGCGGGAACCTTGACATTGGCGCAGGCACGCGCCCAGCTGGGAGCGGCTCAGCTGACCGCAGCTCTGGAGATGAGCAGTGTTTCCGCCCAGCTTGCGGTGGGAGAATCCGCCATCAAAGCTCAGGAGGAGGAACTCAAAAAGGCAAAGGATACTGCAAGCGCCGCCGCAGATATGGAGGCCATGCTGACTGCGGAGACCGTGCAGACCCTGCTCGCGGCACAGAACTTCAACATGCCGGCAGGCTATGTGAAAGAGGACGGGATCGATTACCTCATCCGCGTAGGCGATAAATTTTCTTCTATAGAAGAACTGCGCAAGGTTGTACTGGTGGAGCGGGAAGGAATCAAACCAATCCGGCTCTCCGACATTGCGGATGTGGAGCGGAAGGACAATTCGGACGAAACCTACGCCAAGATCAATGGGGAGAATGGAATCCTGTTCCAGATCCAGAAGCAGACAGGATATTCCACCGGAGACGTCACGGACCGCGTACTGGACAGGCTGGACCAGATCCAGAAAAAGAACAAGGCTGTTCATACCGTTGTGCTGATGAACCAGGGTGTCTACATTGATATGGTGATCGGATCCGTGCTGCAGAATCTGGTGTTCGGCGCAGTGCTAGCAATTCTGATTCTGTTGGTATTTCTGCGTGACATCCGGCCCACCTTTGTCATTGCCTGCTCGATTCCGATCAGTATCCTGACGGCCATTGTACTGATGTATTTCAGCGGGGTGACGATGAACGTTATCTCCCTGTCGGGGCTGGCTCTGGGCGTGGGGATGCTGGTGGACAACTCCATTGTGGTGATCGAAAACATTTACCGGATGCGCAATGAAGAAGGGGCGTCAGCCAAAAAAGCGGCGGTCCAGGGGGCGAAAGAGGTGGCGGGCGCCATTGCGGCCTCCACTCTGACGACAGTCTGTGTATTTCTGCCCATTGTATTTACGGAAGGTATCGCAAGGCAGCTGTTTGTGGATATGGGGCTGACCATCGCCTATTCCCTGCTGGCAAGCCTCGTGGTGGCTCTGAGTCTGGTGCCGATGATGTCCGCCGGGCTCCTGCGGAAGACCCAGCAGAAGGAGACCAGGCTTTATGCTCGGATTCAGAATATCTATGAAAGGCTGCTTCGGATTGCATTGAAAGGAAAAATCATCGTACTTGCAGGTTCGCTGGTTCTGTTTCTCTTGAGCGGCGCGCTGCTGCTCGCCAGGGGGACTCAGTTCATGCCTTCCATGCAGAGCACGGAGATCAGCATGAGCATATCCACGCCGGATGGAACTCCGCTGACGGAAACGGCCCGGGCTGCGGACGCATTTGCCGAACAGATCAGGGAAATCGCTGATGTGGAGGATGTGGGCGGAATGGCAGGCAGCTCCGGGGGACTTGGGTTCGGTTCATCTTCTTCCAATGAAGTGCAGTTCTATGCCCTGGTCAGCGGGGAACGCACCATGTCCGACAAGAAGCTGAAAAAGGAACTGGAAAAAGCGGCGCAGGATCAGGGACTGGAGATTGAAGTAAGCATGTCTAATATGGATATGAGCGCTCTGGGAAGCTCAGGCATTTCCGTTCAGATCAAGGGAAATGAGCTGGATACCCTGCAGAAGATCGCCGGAGAAGTGGCGGAGATCGTGTCCAATGTAAAAGGGACGCTGAACGTGTCCGACGGCATGGAGGAAGTCACTAGAGAACTACGGGTCGTGGTGGACAAGGCAAAAGCCATTGCCCACAACCTGACGGTGGCCCAGGTTTACCAGGAGCTGGCGGCAAAGCTGAAGGATCAGGCTTCTGTCACCAATCTGGAGATGGATACCACCACCATCGGGATCGTAGTGGCGGAGCAGAAGAACCAGGAACTGACCAGGGAGGATATCCAAAATTTGGTTTTGAATGTGAAAAAGGAGGATGGCACCACGGAAAAGCTGTCCCTCAAAGATGTGGCGGCCTTTGAGGACGGAGAAGGACTGCAGGCTATTTCCAGGGATGCGCAGAGCCGGTATATCAATGTCAGCGCCGAGGTGTCGGAGGACGACAACATAGGGCTGGTCAGCAACCGGATCCAGAAGGAACTGAACAAGTACCGGATTCCGGATGGGTATACGGTGAAGATGACAGGGGAAGACGAGACCATCCGGGAGACCATGATCGAATTATTGAAAATGCTGGCTCTGGCTGTTGTGTTTATGTATCTGATCATGGTGGCGCAGTTCCAGTCGCTGCGCTCCCCGTTTATCGTTATGTTTACCGTGCCGCTGGCATTTACCGGGGGATTTTTGGGACTGCTGGTGTCCGGAAGCCTGATGAGCGTGATTGCCATGATTGGATTTGTCATGCTTTCTGGGATCATTGTCAATAATGGAATCGTATTTATTGATTATACAAATCAGCTGATATCATCGGGATATGAAATGACGGAGGCTTTGGTGGAAGCCGGAAGGACAAGGCTCCGGCCCATTGTTATGACGGCGCTGACCACGATTCTGGGACTGTCTACCATGGCACTGGGAGTCGGCTCCGGGGCGGATATGGTACAGCCTATGGCTGTAGTGACCATCGGCGGACTGACTTACGGGACGCTGCTGACCCTGTTCGTAGTGCCCTGTATATACGGATTGTTCCGAAAGAAGGAAAAGGCAAGACTGAAAGAGGGAATGGAAGAAGACTTAGAGGACTACATAGAAGGAATCTACGAGGACAAGGAGTAAATAAGGGAGGTCCGGGATATGTTTCAGGAGGCAGTTGAGTTTGCAACGAAGGCGCATGAAGGGCAAGTACGTAAAGGAACAAAGAAACCATACATCGTCCACCCGATCGAGGTGGCGGAAATCGTCAGAGCCATGACATCGGATGAAGAGGTGCTCTGCGCCGCCGTCCTGCATGATACGATCGAGGACTGTACGGGGGTGACGGAAGAAATCCTCCGCAGCCGTTTCGGAGAACGGGTGGCTGCTCTTGTCGCAGGGGAAAGCGAGGACAAATCCAAAACCTGGGAGGAACGGAAAAGCACGACGATACAGCATTTAAAAACAGAATCCAGGGAGTTGCAGATGATCGCTCTGGCAGACAAGCTGTCGAATATGCGGGACATCGACCGGGACTATCCTGTTCTGGGGGAAAATCTGTGGATGCAGTTCAGGATGCACAGCAAGCATGCGATCGGCTGGTATTACAAAGGGGTCATGGAAGCCCTGCAGGAAGATTTCCGGGATGTCCCAGCCTTCCGGGAATACTGTACTCTGGTGAAAAAACATTTCGGAGATGCGCCCGCATCTTTGGAATGGAAAGAAGAGAAGAAGAGGAGGGGGGTCAAATGAGCGGCACGAAGGTAATCTGCTTTGCGAATAATAAGGGGGGCAGCGGGAAATCTACTACATGCTCCAATGTAGGGTACGGGCTGTCCATTCTTGGGAAAACGGTGCTTCTAGTGGACGGCGATATGCAGCTCAACCTGTCGCTGTCCCTGTTCGAGGAAGATCAGGTGCTGGACTTTGCGCGCAGCGAAAAGAATCTTTATGAAGGAATCCGCAGACAATCCGACCTGACGGATTTTATCGTGCATTCGCCCTTTGAAAACCTGGACCTGATCCCCTCTTCTACGCTGATGTGCTCCATCGAATATGAGCTGTTTACCAAATGGCAGAGGGAATATATCCTGAAAAAATGTCTGGCAGATATCGTTGCTTCCAAAGTTTATGACTATATCCTGATCGACGCCCCTCCCACCCTGGGCGGATGGGTAATGAATATACTGTGCGCTTCGGACGCGGTGATCATCCCGGTGGAGTCCAGCCCATGGGGAATGTTCGGCCTGGCAAATATGTTTGAATTTCTGGGGGAGGTCCGGCAGATCGCTCCGGAGCTTAAGACCGGCGGTGTGGTGATCACGAAGGTAGACACCCGGAAAAGCTATTTCCGGCAGACATTGGATACGCTGAAGGAACTGGACGGGGTGAAAGTATTTGACACCTATATCCGGGTGGACAGCGGGGTGGAATGGTCCCAGGACAACCACGTGCCCATCATGGCCTATAAGAAAAACAGCCGCAGCGCGAAGGAATATATGGAGTTGACGGAGGAAATCGTGCAGCGGCTGGAAGGCTGATCCACGGGGACATTTGAAAAGAGCAGCAACGGAGCAAAGGCTATGCATCAGGATTTGATCAAAGAATTATCAGTAATCACGGAAGAAGAGCAGAATATATTGGACGGCCGCCAGGGAATCGACCAGCAGCTTTACACGGAGAAAAAGGAACTGATCGTAGACAGTGAGAAGCTGTTGAAACGGGGAAAGCTGATCGAGGTGAGGCCTCATACCCGCTTTGTAAAATTTCCCAGGCACCGGCACAATTATGTGGAAGTGATCTACATGTGCCAGGGGACTACAACGCATTATATCGACGGGAATGAGGTCGTTCTGGAGCCAGGCGACCTTTTGTTCCTGAATCAAAATTCGGAGCAGGAGATCCTGCCTGCCGGGGAAAACGATATTGCAGTGAATTTTATCATCCTGCCGGAGTTTTTCAACATGGCCTTTTCCATGATGGGAACAGAGGAAAATACGCTAAGGGAATTTCTGGTTGGGACGCTGTGCGGCAAAAATGAGCAGACTTCATATCTGTATTTCCATGTGGCGGATGTCCTGCCGATCCAGAATCTGGTGGAGAATATGGTCTGGACGATCTTTTACGGCATGGGAAATAAACGCAGCTGCAACCAGATCACCATGGGGCTGCTTCTGCTGCAGCTATTGAATTATATGGATAAGATGGAGACCGGAAGCTCGCGCTTTGATACGGAGCTGACCGGAAATGTACTGAATTATATCGAGGAACACTATAAGGATGGCAGTCTTTCCGAACTGGCAGAGAGCATGAATTATGATCTGTACTGGCTCAGCCGGGAGATCAGGAAACGTACCGGAAAGACTTACAAGGAACTCCTCCAGGCAAAACGGATGAGCCAGGCGGCTTATCTGCTCGCCAGCAGCCGGCTGTCCACTGCGGATATCATAGAGTCCGTGGGGTATGATAATACGAGTTATTTTTACCGGAAGTTCAAAGAACGATATGGAGTCAGCCCGAAGGAGTACCGGAAAGGGGGATATTCCTGCTTACAGTAGTGCCAGCTCCGACGCTTAAATATTTTTTGTTTTGAAATCATACGTAATTTAAAGACAT
>OFFP01001656.1_pt1 | contig 14615 bp, 6 predicted proteins | sample 1521431 | NCBI WGS metagenome assembly OFFP01 (sample SAMEA3504104, study PRJEB24116) | mouse gut metagenome | biome: mouse gut; feature: mouse-associated habitat; material: faeces | place: Denmark | collected 2011 | reverse complement strand
CGCTCCCTTGATGAATGGCTGTTTTGTTCCCTGTGCGGGTGTTCCTGTGCCGCTGCCTGAACCTGCTCCCGGTCTTGATGTATTCCCATTCCCCGGATTCACCGGCGTTGTCCCTGTCCCCGGTGCGGTTTCGTTACCCGGATTGGTGTTTGTGTCCGTGGGCTGCGTCACGGACGGCTGCGGCGTAGTGCTTCCATTGCCCGGATTTGTGCCGCTGCCCTGCCCGCCGTTATCTTCATTCCCGCCAGAGTTTCCATTTCCACCGCCGCCGTTTCCGCCGGAACCGGAACCGCCGCCGCTTTTCTTTGTATAGGTCACCGATGCCTCGGCGCTGTCCGTAAGCCCTTCCTTTACTGCAATGGCCTTTACCGTTGCAGGGGCTGTCACCGTGAAAGCTCCCGTATAGCGCGTGGAACCGCGCCCCGGCGCGCTGCCGTCCGTGGTGTAGTAAATCTCCGCATCCGGTGACGCACAGGTAATGGTCACGCTGACATTCCCCTCATAGCTTCCCCCTGCCGGGGAGATCACGGGCGTCTTTACCGTGAATTTCGGCATTGTCTCTTTTGCGGATACCGCACTGCTGGCATTGTAATCATTGGTTTCCTTATACCGCTTATAGCCGGTCACTGTCTCCCCGACGCTTACGCCGGTCTTTACATTAACATCCGACCAGTGTTCGCCGTCAAAGCTGTACTCGCACCCTTCCGTGGCCGGTATGGTGACGGTATAGTCCGTCTCCCCGTTTGCCTCCACTTTAAGGCTGAATGCGGGCGGTGCTTCCCTGTCCTTTTTCGCAAGGTTCACCGTCACGGTCTGCACCGGTGACTGGTTATGGGTGTCCGTCTCTTTCAGCCGGATGGCAAGGGTCACGGTATCCGATGTGGTAAATCCGCCCTGTTCATTACTCTCCGTCCATGTTTTCCCGCCGTCAAAGCTGTACTCCGCCCCGCTTACCGGGGTGATGGTAACCTTTACATCCGCCGGATTGGTGCGGTCCGCCTTATAGGAAAGCGCGGGCGCCGCCGGGGTGAGTTTCGGGAAGTCCACCGTGATGCTCTTTGGCGTCCCGTCCTCATAATTCCCGGTTTCCGGCATCTTTGCATAAAAGGTCACGCTCGTTCCCGGTGTTATGCCCTCAAATACATTTTCCTCCTGCCATTTGCCGTCATTTCCCATACGGTAGACTGCTCCCTCTGTGGGCGTCACCGTGTAGGTATAGGTCTGCCCGTTATCGGTATAACTCCCGCTTACGTCAGGCACTTCACGTCCGGGCGCTTTCCCTATTGTAAATGTCCTTGTCACCGAGCCGGTATAATTCCCTTTCCCGGTGATGGTGACGGATGCTGTCCCTGCGTCCTTATGATTGCTGTAGGATACCGTGAAGTCACTTGCGGTAAGGGCGGCCCCGCTGTCGGAAATGTAAATCCCTGCCGCCGGCGTCCCGGTACCCACTGCCACAGGCGGCCTGATCTCGGAGCCGGTATAAGTATAAGTCCCTGCCACCTCCGATACCGTTACACCTTCCGCATTCAGGTTCCTTTGGCTTACCGTCAAAGATGCCTGCACAGATACGCTGTCATAATTTGCGTTATCCGGCTTAAAGATAACGGTTACTTCCGATGTCCCTGCGGATGGTTTTTCGTTTTTGTCTGCATCGCTGACAGTCCATGTACCCACAAGGACGGTGCTTCCGGCCTGCGCCGTGCCGCCTGTGACTGTCATTTCTCCCACGCTCTGCCCGTAGGTTCCCGCCACTGCCGGAGCCTTTGTGATAACAGGCAGGGTTTTTTTCGTGGTAAAATCTACATTCTGTACAGCTGCTATGTTCCCTGCCGGTGTCCCTTCTGCCGAATCTGTAATATCCACCGCCCTGTCAACCGCCGTCACATAAACCGTGTATGCCGTATTGGGCGACAGGTTTTCAGCCTCCACAGACACGCTTGCCGGGAGTGTATCCGCTGATACCGCACCGCTGCCCTTCGGGAACGTGCCGGAAATGGCGGTTCCCGTGCCCTCCGGCAGTGTTCCCCCGCAGGTCACTATGATGTCCTCTGGGTCAGGGGCAGCGCTGTCTTTTGGCAGAACCACATAATAATAGTCCGCCGCCTCGCTTACCGTGAAGGTAAAGCCTGCCGTCACATCTTTTCTCGTATCCTCAGGTACGGAAAGGCTCCCCACCGTGGGAGGCGTATTGTCTAAAAGGATGCCGTCCGTGCTGATATAGGTCACATTTCCGACGTTGTCCGTCAGTCTGGCATAGACCACATACTGGCTGTTACTTACAGGAACAGTGGGCCTGCTGCCGCTATTATATTCCTTCCAGCTTAAGTTTGCCGCTTTTAGTGTGTCCGCATCGGTGTACTGGCTGCCCCCTGTTACGATTGCATACTCTATTTTGCTGATGCCGCTCCCTTTTTTATCCTCCGCTTTTATGGTCACGGTGTATTCCTTCGCCGCATAATTCCCAAAACTGATGAAATGCAGGACATTCTGCCACCATTTCGCTCCTACGGCAATCTCCCCCGTGGGCGGCGTCAGATCAAATTTTACCGTTACCTCCACACCGCCCGACATATGCCCGGCTGCATCCTTAAAGTACAGTGTCTTTGCCACCGTACCCTCCTGCGCGGATATGGTGTAGGAGTCCTTATATTCTTCGCCCAATGTATCGGAAACCGTATAACCGTCTGCGGTAATCACCACGTCTCCGTTGTACCATCCTTTCGCTGCCTCACCATTATAAAGGATGACAGCCGGGGAATCCATGTAAGAAATGGTAAAGCTGTCCATTTCGATCTGCGTGGCATTATAATTTTGTCCCACGGAAATATCTGCATAAACATGGTAAGTACCCGGCTCTTTTGCCTCTGCCAGCAGATCGCCGCTATTGTCTTTTTTGTATTTTACAGTGACCGTGCCAATACCAGTCAGGTTATTCACCGTCACGGCCGCCGTTTTGGGCTGTCCGGTATAGAGCAGGTCAGCAGGCGGCGTATAAGCCAGATTACCGGCAGGCACATCCGCTTTACTGATCGCATATTCTTTCGTTACTGTCCCGGTATAGTTCCCCTTGCCAGTGACGGTGACGGTATGCTCTCCGGCTTTGGTGAAGTCTCCGATATAGGAAACCGTATAGTCCGTCCCCTCGGTCAGTCCGGCAATCGTAACTGTGGGCTTTTGCTCCGTGCCGTCATAGACGGCACTTGCCGGGGACAGCGTGACATTTTTGTCCGCGATTGGGATTGCGGTGATCGTGCCGATGGCATTCACTGAGGAATCCTTGGGCAGCGTGTAATTGTTTGCCTTGGCGCTGCTTTTTAGCTCTACGACGATGGTAGCTCGCTTATTTGCCCCGGCACTCGCGTCTGCAAAGGTGCCGGTAGCGGTGTAATCTGTACCGAGGGCCAGCGCCTCGCCGGGCACCAGCCCGGTAAAGGTCACGCTGGACACAGAAGCGGCAGTATTGCCATCGTAGGTCTTGGATGCCACTGTCGCGCCGGTGGCGGTCAAGGTGGCCTTGCTGATGGTCACGCTGGCCGGGACCGCGCCCATGGACTGGGGCAGGGTGTAGTTGGACGCCGCCCCGCCGGTGAGGGTCAGCCGGGGCAGGGTAACGCTGGTATACGTCTCTGCGTCGGAGCCGCTCAGCGTTCCGGTCAGTCCGGTGAGGTCAACGGATACATTGTCGCTGTTCAAAACTCCGTCCAGAGTCACGCCAGTGATCTGCACCGAATTGGTTCCGTCATATGTCCTATCCTTCGCCGCTGCGCCGGTGACGGTCAGCGGGGCCGGGGTGACGGTGACTTTGCCTATTACATTGAAACGTTTAACAATGGTATTATTTCCCTGATAAGAAAGGCGGGGGTACGCATCATACCAGTATTCTCCAGCTGGCAGATCAGCTGGCAGTTTGACTTCAAGCTCGCGCCCAAGATTCCAGGATTTGCCGTCAGACAGTGCCATCAGAACCCAGCAATTGTCCGCACTATCCGCCGGCTCAAGGCTGTAGCCATCCGCCAGCTCCGCCGTGCAGACCAGCGTTGCGCTCCCTGTCTTCCCGTAGGTCACAGAAAAATCGGGCGTTATGGAGACGGTCCCCACGACTGTCTCAATTTCGCATTTGTCGCAGGAACGGCGGATGATACCTGTTGCCGAGGTACACTGGTGTACCCAGCCGTGGGCCTCCGTCTTCTTCCCGCCGCACAGGGTACAGGTCTGCCAGTGGTTTGTTTCATCGTGCCCGTAGTCATCAGAGTATGCGCAGCTCTCCGCAGCTCCCGCATACCCGCAGGCCAGACAGGTCATGGCGTGGGTTTCCGCGCCTTCATTCGGCGTGTACTCACAGACGCCCTCGCCGGTATGGTTGCACTTCTTCACCGTCACTGTGCCGGTCAGCGTGGCTTTTGTATCAAGCGATACTTCCCCCCAAGTATTGCTATCCACCCATCCTTCTGCCTTTGTAACAGGTAGGTTATTTCTGTGATAGGCATACCCTGTTGCAAGCATATCTTTCAGCGTGACAGACGCATTGTTGTTTACCTGTACCGCTACGACTCCACTGAATGTTCCGCCGGAAATGGTTATGCTTCCACCCCCGGACACCCACAATCCTGTATCACTCCCTGAGATAGTTCCACCGGAAATGTTGACCGTTCCACTGCTGATTTTCATACTCCAGAATCCTGAAACGGTCCCGCTTTGGATGGATAGAGTCCCGCCATATACTTCGATGGTAATATTTGAACTCTCAATCTTTCCGCCGGTTCCGCTGTCCTGAATTGTGACGCTGCCACCTGAGATATAAAATGCGCCACGCTCAGTTGCTTTGACAGTTTGACCATTCAAATCCAACGTGAAGGTGTGGTTTCCGCTGATGCTAATGTAGTTGCTGCCTAAATCTACCTCCGTCAGCAGGGTTACTGTTGCGCCGGAGTTTCCTTCTGTGAACGCATCGGCCAAAGCGCCCACGAAGGTGGTGGAGCTGCCATTTACGACCTTCGCAACGGCGGAAATGTTGACTGGCACCGTCCCTGCCGCGTCCGCCATATTGTTATTCCCTACGAATTTCGCGGTCAGGGTGATGGGGTCGCCATTCGGCACCACATTCCCCTGTTTCAGCACATCAGCGGCCTTTACTGCTATCGCGTAGCTGCCGTCTGCACCAACGTCCACCGCCTCGGACACCTGCATATCACCCACAAACACCGCCATCTGGCCTGCAGTCGGTCCGCTCCGCAGACGTGCCGCCGCTTTTGTTGGAGCCGCCCCGGTTGCGGTGGGCGTGGCCTTGACAGTGATGGTATCATCAGCAGTGAAGTCGCTGCACACTACGCTGCCTTTATAGGTTTTCACAACACCATCCCCTACAAACTGCGTGCCGGATTGCGCCACGGTAAATGTCTTGCTGATTTCCTTACCGCCTTTAGTGAATGTAACCTTATACTCTCCTGCATCTTTTACAACTGCCGGTTCGATGTTACGCGTCCAGCCCTTTGTATCTGCGGTAAACTCCACCCCGCAAACCGTAGCGTTCTCTTCCAATATAATCTGGTCTGTATAGTCCTTCCCTGTATAAACCCGTCCTTCCGGAACAGAAATCATATCCTCATTTACATCGATCAGGAATTTTCCGTTCCCTGTCAAAGCGCCTGTTCCGGTCAGAGAATCCTTTTCATGGATACGCATCGTACCGTTGTTTTCTAATATAATGCCATCTGGAATCGTCAGCGCAGCTCCATCCGGAATCACGAAAGAACCGTTCTCCGCCACAGTCAAATTCGCTGCAAGGGTGTGGCTGCCGTAAACCTGATAAGCCGCTCCCATATCGGAATTGAAAAATTCATAGATAATTCCCTTCATCGTACTGCTGTCATCTACGGTAATCGCTTTCTTAGAGCGAAGCAGAAACCGGCCGCTGCCTGTCACCTGTGAATTGGTAACAGCCATCTCTTCCTCACAATGGATACCTGCATCAGGAACATAAGCTGATATCGTGGAATTGGTAATAGACGCCTTATACTCCGATACCTGTGTGGATATCTTCGTCACATACACTCCAAAACCGCTGGGATTGGTTATCTTCAATGTGCTGTCGGTGATTGCTGCTTTATTGGTTGCAACACAGTAATCAACAGCGCCTGACAAATTGGTTATGGTCACATCGCTGCGATTTTTTATGGTTAAACCACCGTGCGTAGTGTAAATATAACCATTTGACCCATTCATGTTGAAGTTCACTGTTGCGTTGTCGATCTCCATGTCATAGGAAAGAAAAATCATCCCCTGTGTGGTGACATCCACGTTTACTCCGCGAATAAAAATATAGCGGTCAGCCCAGCTTTTTCCATCCAAAGAAAGGGAAGCCCCCTGATCTCCTGTAATCGTTGTACTTCCAAACGCATTTCCATAAATGAGTTTTTCACTCGTTTTTACAGAATTATCCCCCTTTAGATAAAGCGTAAACTCCAGGTCGGCATTGGTGATGTGAACAAAAACCTCACCGGAATTATCAGAATGATAATCCGCTAATGTCAGAACACCGTCTGCATAGCTCCAGCCATCTCCGCTGTCACCGCTACAGACCTTCTGTCCAAACAGCTCCAAATCAGGCGTCTCCTCCTCCACCGGATCAGGTATATTGGCCGCATCCAGCTTCTCTTGCAATTCGTAACAATGGGAAAGGTCAATCTGTCCTTGTTCATCCTCGTTCAACTCACGATAGAGCGCAAGAATCTCCTCAAGCTGCGCCCGCACCTCCTCCTCATTGTCCTCTGTGATGTCCGCTGCATCCGGCAGGGCGGCAATCAGCTTTTCAATAGGGCAGATACGGCACTCATAGGTACAAGGACTCCCCCCACTGTCCTCCGATTCCGGCAGGTAGCCGCAGGTATCATCATGCTCCCTGTGGTGCTTACAGAGGTCGGTATCTTCCGGCTGGTCTGTGTTTTCTTCCGTATCTTCTGTACTATCTTCTGTATCCTTCCCCTTGCAGTCTGACAGGCTGGCACCTTCCGCTCCGCACACAGGGCAGTCTGTATTGATACGGCAACCATTGTTGCCGTTGTCCTCTGTGCATAATTCCTCACAGATACATTCCTCCTGACCGGTATCCGGTTCTTTTACTTCATTTTCGTTTTCTATTCCCGGATTTTCGGATTCCCCGTCATTTATCCCATTACCGTCCGTATTATCTTCCGGTGTTCCGTCTGTCCCTTCATTGCATATTTCACACACGAAGGTGCAGGGACTTCCCTCCGCCGATTCCCGGTAACCGCAGGATTCGTCATGCTCATGATGGCAGTCCAGCTCCTTTGTGGTGCTGCCGTCTTCCCCCTCCACTATCCTGTAACAGTCCTCCGTATGCTCATGGGTACACGTATGCCCCGCTTCTGCCTCTTTGTAGCCGCAGTCCTGAGTATGCGACCTGTGGTGTGTGCACAGCCCGCCCCCGCTGCTCTCCGATGCGGATACGGCGATGCCGTCAAAAGGCAGCGTCTGGAATATTAATGCCGCCGCCAGCAGGACTCCCAACGCACGGTGCAGTTTCCGTGCATTTATGTCACGATGTATTTTCCGTGCGTTTGTGCCGCCCTGCCCCCATTTCTTTGCAGAAAAACTCTTATCCTGAAACCATTTTCCCATAATATATGACTCCTTTTTATCTTCAAAGGGGCGTCCCCTCTTATAAAATCCCTAAATTCCTTGCCGCCAGCACTGCGTCCGCCTTGCCGGACACGCCCAGTTTCCGGTAGTTCTCCTTCGCATGGTACTTCACCGTGGCCTCCTTCATGGAAAGTTCCTGGGCGATCTTCCCCACACTCTTTCCCTCCGCCTGTAACCGAAGGACGGATAACGCCGCCTCACAGAAGTCCGGCGCTTTCGCAAGCTGCCCCTTTAAGTACACCGGGTAGCGCACCGCCACCTTCCCCGTTTCCCCCATCAGCCGGGAAAGCCACTCTTTATCCGGTATCTCCTTTTCCAGAAAGCTCTTCCCCGCCGCCACAAACAGCTCCTGCACCGCCGCCCCTTCCTCGCTGATAAGGCGGATAAAGCGATAGCCGCAGGCTTCCTTCAAAGCGGAGAGGAATTCTTCCTTCCACGCCCCGCCCGTCCGGTATTTCGCTATGGCACTGAGGAGGCACACTTCCATGCGGACATAGGTGCGCCTGCATTTCTCCGTGTAATAGCGCAGCTTCTCCAGCAGTGCCTGTGCTTTTAAATATTCCCCAATGGAAAGGTAGCAGCGCACCTTCGTAAGGTAACGGTAACGCTCCATGACACAGAACTCCCTGTCCTCGTCCGGGGCCTGCGCCATCCATGCCGACACTGCTTCTTTATCCCCCTGGTAGAGCGCAAGGCGGCATCGTAACGCCCCTATGTTGGGAAGGAGCTGCACCGCCCCCTGCCCCCTGACACCCTTTTCAAAAGAGGCAAGCACTTCCGCCGCCGTCTGGATTTCCCCCTGCAGGGTGTCAAGCCGCACCTGTAAGCCCACGGCGGCAAAGGCGATCTCTATCATGCCGCCGCCCTCTGCCTCCATCTTCGCGCGGGCAAGGAGGGTTAAGACCTCGTAGGCGTCCTCCCCTTTTTCATAAAAGCTCTCACCCAAAGCGGCCTTCACAAGCCCTTTCCCGTACCGGCCAAGCACCCGCTCCACCAGCTTCCCGATTGTCGCCGCCAGTTTCCTGTCCTCCCGGCTCCAGTGGCAGAAGTCCTTGCCCCCGTTCATGGTGCTGGGGTAATTGCTTGTGACGGAAAACTCCGGCAGGCTCATGCCCCGGTCAAAAATCAGGGCAGGCATCCTTTTCATAATATCAATCATGTCTGCGCTCCCCCGGTGGGGCAGGGCGATATCAAGGTAGGCAAGGCGGCTTACAGCCTCCCGCTTCTGCCCGCCCTTCGCGGTGGATGCAAATTTTTCCAGCTTCCGGTACCAGTATTCGCTTTCCTTCTCCTGCATCATCAGGGAATAGAGCATGCTCATCCCCGCCATCAGCACGGGGCTTTCTTCCAGTTCCCTTTCTTCCATCTGTAAATAATAACGGCGCAGCTCAAAGTAATGGCCGTTGCCGGGATTGAGGCGGGCGTTCCGTATCAACAATTCCCTGATCCGCTCTTTCTTCCCGCACTGTTCAAACATGACAAGGGCGGGCACGATCTGCCCCTGCATCTCGTAATACAGCCCCGCGTTGTAGGCATGGTCTGCCCGCTCCTGTGGGCTGTATTCCTTTGCCGCCCTTCTGCGCAGCGCCCGGATAAGTTCCGGACGCAGGCGGTAGGTGCCGTCCTTGCAGGAAAGGAAGTTCCCGGTTTCTGCTGCCCGCTCCAAAAGCTCCGGCGCATGGCGGTTTCCTGTGACCATCTCCGCAAGGGGCAGGGTAAACTCATCGGTGACGCTGACCTGCACTAAAAATTCCAGTAAATCCGAATCCCACTGCACCATCACATGGCTTTCCAGGTATGCGGCGAAAGCCTCCACGATTTCCTCTGCCATCTCCGGGCCGGGGCGCATGCCCCCCAGCATCTTCAGGGCGGTGTGCCGCACTGTATAGGCGTTGCCCTGGCTCCTTACTGCCACGAATGCCACTTCTTCCTCCGTGGCAGTAAGCCCCTGCGAATCCATGTAAGCGGAGATTTCCTTCTCCCCAAGCCGCAGGTCATCCTCCGTGATGACGAGGAAACCGCCTTTGATATAAAGCGGCATCAGCCATGCCGGTATAGGGCTGCGGCAGATCAGGATGGGCCAGATGTCCTGACGTCCCGCAAGGGAAAGGACAGCCTTCCGCCCCTCTGCGTTTTTCAGCAGATGTAAGTCATCCGCCACGACCACCGTCCGGGGTTCCCCTTCTTTTTCTTTCCCGGCGCTCCGTGCCGGTACGCTTTGTGCCGCCTCCGTAAGTTCTGCGGTATCCTCCGCACAGGAAATGTAACGGTATCTGCGCCTTGACAGGTACTGCCTCACCAGCTCCGTCTTCCCATAGCCGGTTGCCCCGTAGATATAGACTGCCTGGCCCAGCCCCTTTGCCACGCGCAGCTTTTTTAAAGCAGCCTCCGGCGCTATGTATCCTTTATCCAAATGTCCTTCTCCCTCCACAAATCCAAGTCAGCCACGCCCTGCGTATCATCCTTAGATGAAAAGAAGCCGTTTAAGAGACATGGGAATACCCATGCCTCTTAAACGGCTTTACCATTTCTGCATATGTAAAAATAATAACGGGGTAAAAAAGGGCGCAGCTATGCTGCTTGCTTGCTTGCTTGCTTGCTTGCTTGCTTAACAGATTGTACGCTTTACCCATATTTTTGCAACCCCTTTTCCGTATATTTTCTATGCTGCGGACATATCGTGAATCCACAGATATGCCTTATTTTACGCCATTTCTTCCGTTATGTCCACTCTCCAAACGGATAGTCTGGGCCACTTTTTTCGGTTTTTTTCAAAAAAATTTTTTACGCCTTTTTCTGAATGATTTTTCTGTTTATTGCTTTCCTCACAGACTGGCTTTATAATAGACCTATCACACAGGAGGAGGAAAAGTATGTTCACTTTTGAAGATTTCAAATCATTAGCCGGGATAACGGATCGTGACGAACTCATGTCCGCCGTTGCACAGGTTCCCGAAGAGGATTTACGGACAGCCCTCTTTTTTACGCTCCTTGCATGCGGCAAAAACATAGAAATAAATAATGAATTATGGAGCCAGGAACATGGCAGGCTCCGAGCATAAAAAACGGGACAGCTTTTTTCTCGTTTCGACAATACCCTACACCCTTTTTCCTTTCCGCCCTATATTATCACGGAAACCAGCGGCTTTTGCGTGAAAGTATACTTTTGCCTGATAGTTACCCTTTTTACCCCAAGGGTAAATTCACCTCCGACAGCGGAAAACAAAAAGCGACATTTTCTCTGATTGACCGGGACAGCTTTTCCGCATATAATGAAATCCGTAGCAGGGAAAAAACGGAAAAGACAGGAGGACATCCCATGAAATATACCTTGTACCGTTCCTTCGGGAACCTTGATAATGACGTCAGGAAGCACGAACTGGCCACCGTGGAATATGCCCCGGACATCTACGCTGCCACGGATGCCCTTGTCCGCGCCGTGGCGGACGACCTCGCCGGTATGCCGGAATACGCCGGGTGCGAGACCACCTCCTTTGCGCCGGAGCCTGTGCAGCCCTACCGCAAAGTGAAGCGTTACAGCTATGTAATGACAGGTCAGGTGATTCCACCAAACGCGCCGGAAAATATCCTCATTGAATATGGTGTGGTTGAGGGAAACGAATAGCGGCGGCCTTACATAAGGGGCAACAAAAAAACAGGGTATGCGCTTTCCCTTACTCCGCGCATACCCTGTCTGTTTTCCTATTGACAGAATATTCATTAAAATAACAATATCGCCAAATTTCAACAGCATTTTTCTACAAACAGGCGAAACTCCATACTATCACGGAAACCCCTATACTTTCACGCAAAACTCGGATACTATCACGGAAACTGCCGACTTTTGCGTGATAGTATAATTTCTCCCCTATCGCCATCCTATCAGCGGCATCAAAAACGCAAAAAAGAGAGGCCCACCAATCACTCCGGTGAACCCCTCTACGCCTAAAAACCCTTGATTTTAAGCCATTCTTCAACACTTTTGCCTGTTAGTACCCAAAATCCTATGGCATTATTTTTTTATTGCCGCCTGTGCCGCTGTTATACTTTGATGACTTTTACCCCTCTTTACCCCATTTACCCCACCTAATTCGACATTCGACAAACGGGATTTGACAAATTGCGCTCTTACCGACAAAATCCATATTTCTCAGTGCGGCGCAATCGCATTAGAGTAGCCTTAAAAGCTGTACCAACTCATGCGCCTCGTCCGTATCTGATGCGGTCTGCCTGGTATCGAACTGCGAAAAGCGGTTGTCACGGTAAAATGATAACAGCTTTTCCTCATTTTCTGCCTCTAAGAAGGTCACTACGCCTCCGCCCAGGTACTGTATCTCTTTAATTTTGTTCCATGCCAGTGCGAGTAATTCTTCGCCAGTTATTTTTTGGTCTGCACCATTGGTAAAATTTTTGCCAAGTTGGGCAATAAGGTATGCAGACATAGTATATGTATCTGATTTTTCATCCCATTCACTGACACGCAGCAACTTTTTCTTTACGGTATTGCTTACTGTTTCTCCCCTTACTGTTAAAGGTTTCAATGCAAGGGTAAAATACCCTACCAGCACCATGCTGCTTATGTCAAATACAAGATATGTAACCGACTGATTCTTTTTCGTAAACTCTACTGAACTTTTTTTCAAAAAACGCTCGACATCCGGATTCCGCAGACAAGAAAAACCGGAGAGAACTTGAAGAAGCCTGCTCTCTCCGAGTTTTGGATTATCACTATTAAGATAGCGCCGAATGTTGATAACTGAATACCTATTTGTTTCCAACATTTGCTTTCTCCCATTTTGCCATAAATTCCACCAGTTCTGCTTCGTCTGTTATCTCTCTCGCAGCCACAGGTATATGAACAGGACGGTTCTTGGCAGATTCTTCAATCGCATTAACAAACATCTCCACCTGTTCCTTGCCGGAAATGACAAAATTCTTTGTGATACTTGAAGTTGCCATGATAAACACCTCCTTTGTTAGTATGGTTCTTCCGTTGCAATTCATACTTTTCTATCTCTATTTTATTATTTTATATCGGTTAATGCAACAAAACATTTTATGCATTTTTTATAACTTATTTTCCCAGTGTTTCCTGAACCACGCCCGCTCGTCATCCGGCGTGACCGTTATACTGCATAACGCTGAATACTGCCTAATGTAATCATGCGATTGAAAGTATCTCAGAATAAACCTTTTTATCCATTCTTTTCAGTAAGTTGAATGAAACTTACTGTCTGTCAGTCTTTACATAATAGGTGCTTCTGCCGCTCCCATACCGAATAATACTTCCTTCATCCACCAGTTTCTTTAACGCCGCTAGAGTTGATGATCTCCCTATGCTTGGACAGTGTGCACCAACTTCTGCACCTGTAAATTTCCCGACTTTTTCTTCTGTATATTTTTTTACAATATCATAAGCATTACTGGTATCTCCATTTCCCGCTATGATTCCTACACGTTCCTCAAATCTGGTATAACAAGCCAAAATAACCGTAAGCATATAACGTATAAATGGTGTCGGATCGTTTTTTTCCTCATGCCACCCTATATCTGAGGTTTCAAGGACATCATAATACCTGTCTTTTGTTTTCTCAATTTGCCTCAAAGAAATACACTTTTTCTATGTTTGTGCATAAAACTTACCTCCTTCCTTGTCATAGATATACCTTGTTATGCCTTTTGGCCCCTCCATACAGACCAACTGGTTCTTTCTGTTGAAAGCATAATACGTCTCTCCATGCGCATCTGTTTTCCGGATTCTGTTCCCGGCTGCATCATAGGCATAGCTGATGACATCATTGCCGTTGCCCTCCTCCAATAGCTGCCCCCTGATGTTATAACGGTAAAAGTCATTAATGGCTTCATCCGCTTTCGGCTCCATGGTACGTGCCAGCTCATGGCGAATCCCTTTTTTCGCTGTCCTGTTCCCATTTCCGTCATACTGGTATCTTAAAGAAAGAAGTATACAATCCGCTGTTTTCGTCTCCAGACTGCCAATGTTGCCATCACCGTCATAGGTGTAATGAGTCTCCACTCCGTTCCCATATACAATCTTCTGCAAGCGGTTCTGGCTGTCATATGAATACCGTATGTCCAGTCCCTGATTGTTATAGATACGCTCTTTTCTCCCTAATACATCGTATCCGTACAACGTACAGATTCCGTTTCTGTCTTTGATTTCCTTTACTTGTCCCGCCTTATCATAAGCATAAGAAACTAGTACACCAATGCATTAATATTTAAGCAATATAGTTGTAGAAAAAAATCTCAACATATGGCATAATGAAAAGAAAACACAAGGCGACCATTCATATGCCATTTGTTGCAGCCCCTGTCATCATACCGGAAGCCATCCGCCCTATCCTTTCTAAATTTGCCAAAAGCAGAACCTTTCCGCCCGTCAGGTACAGCGCGCGAAGATAATCCTTTTAGCCGCAGACGGCCTTGACAACATGCAGATATCGAACCAGGTAGGCCTTGGACAGGATTCTGTGAGCAAATGGCGGAGCCGTTTCACGCTGGACCATGCAGACAATCGCGGATGAGCTAATCCGCCTGGAAGTGGTCGATTACATTACGGACACCACCGTCTGCGAGGTCATGAAAAAACGAAATCAAGCCGTGGCTCGTAAAGCCAGCCAAAATAACTTGCTTCATCTCTCTCCCATTATTTCTAATCCAAAAATGCTCATATTACCTTCAATATTAATATTTTTCAGTATACACATTTCACGGTTACCGTCTTTCAATATGATGTTTCCGTATTTTTTGTTTCTGCCCGTAGTTCTGTCCTCCAAATTGGTTGGTATAACCATTATAACAAATATGTGATACTAGAAATCGATTACATTCCAAGCGGAATATAGCCTATATCTAATGGAGCTTCACTCTACCACACTTTTTTATAGTTCTACATATTTTTTTAATATTTCCCCCTTATTAATACATTCTTT
>OFFP01001654.1_pt1 | contig 14624 bp, 17 predicted proteins | sample 1521431 | NCBI WGS metagenome assembly OFFP01 (sample SAMEA3504104, study PRJEB24116) | mouse gut metagenome | biome: mouse gut; feature: mouse-associated habitat; material: faeces | place: Denmark | collected 2011 | reverse complement strand
CGATGCCGACGGCATCGGGTCCTCTGTGCATATCAACTGTTATTTGAGCCCTCCACAAACCGCTCCAGCTCCTTCATCAGCTGATGAGGCGGGATGTCCAGGGCCTGGGCGATCTTGAAAAAGGTGTCAATGGTCGGACTGCGCAGTCCGCGCTCAATCTTGCTGTAGTGGGTCCTGTCCAGGCCCGCCAGTCCGCTGAGGACTTCCTGCGACAAGCCTTTCTGCACCCGGCATATGCGGATGACTTCACCGATCTGTGCCCCATCGACCATCTGACCACCCCCTCTGCTCTGTATGATAGCAGAGGAGCATTTATTTTATGAGGCCAGTTGACCTCATTCGATAGATGTTGTATACTGTCCTCATGTACCAAAATAATAGGAGGCAGTATCATGCTGGAGTTGTACAAAAAAATGTACGCGGCCTTAGTCGTCCGCGTAGACCGGTCCATCAGCAGTTTATTGAGCATTGCAATACAAGAGCCCTGTAGCAGAGAACAGATTTTGAACGCTGCGGAAGAACTGCGCCAAGCTTTAGCGGAAGCGGAAGATATGTATCTGGACGGAACAGAAGCAGAGCAGCAGATCAATTGACCAAACGCAAAAATACTCTGCGCAGAGCGAAGCGGGGCGGCCCTTCACTCAAAAAAGGCCCCGGAGCCGAAGCTCCGGGGCCTTCTCCTGCGCAAAGGTATGTTCGTTACAGCAGGCTCTTCTCGTCGGCCTTGCTGAACAGGTGCATGACGTTGCCGCCGAAGGTGATGTTGATCTTGGCGCCATAGCCCAGGTTCTTCTGCTCGCCGGTGAGGTCGATGGTGGGCAGAATGATGATGGCGTCCTTACCGGCGACGTTGACGTGCATATGGATGGTAGCGCCCATCAGCTCGGTGACGTCCACGGTGGCGGACAGAGCGTGAGCGGCGTTGGCATCGCACATGCTGATGTGGTCGGGACGGATGCCCAGGGTGATGTCCTGCGCGGCGGTGTTCTTCTTCTTGAGGATGTCCTGCTTGTCGGCGGGCAGCTCCATGCGGGCGCCGGCCACGGTGACATAGTAGCCGTTTCCATCCTTCTCCAGCTTCGCGTCGAAGAAGTTCATCTGCGGGGTGCCGATGAAGCCGGCGACGAAGAGGTTGGCGGGATGGTCGAACACCTGCTGAGGCGTGCCGATCTGCTGGATGAAGCCGTCGCGCATGATGACGATGCGGTCGCCCAAGGTCATAGCCTCGGTCTGGTCGTGGGTGACGTAGATGAAGGTGGTATTGATCTTCTGACGCAGCTTGATGATCTCGGCGCGCATCTGGTTGCGGAGCTTGGCGTCCAGGTTGGACAGAGGCTCGTCCATGAGGAACACCTTGGGCTCACGCACGATAGCACGGCCGATGGCAACACGCTGGCGCTGGCCGCCGGACAGAGCCTTGGGCTTCCGGTCGAGGTACTGGGTGATATCCAGGATCTCGGCGGCTTCCTTGACCTTGCGGTCGATCTCGTCCTTGGGCACCTTCTTGAGCTTCAGGGAGAAGGCCATGTTCTCATAGACCGTCATGTGGGGATACAGGGCGTAGGACTGGAAGACCATGGCGATGTCGCGGTCCTTGGGGGCCACATCGTTCATGACCTTGCCGTCGATGAGGAGCTGGCCCTCGCTGATCTCTTCCAGGCCGGCCACCATGCGCAGGGTGGTGGACTTGCCGCAGCCGGAGGGACCAACCAGAACGATGAACTCCTGATCGGCGATGTCCAGGTTGAACTGCTGGACGGCGACGACGCCGCGGTCGGTGATCTGAAGATTGGACTTCTTCTCGGGAGCATCGCCCTTCTTAGCCTTTTTCTTCTTCTTCTCGTCGCCGCTGTGGGGGTAGATCTTCATGACGTCCTTCAGGGATACAGTTGCCATTCTTCCAGGCGTTAGCGAAAATGCCTCCGCAAATTCCGCCTCGAAACAGGGGAGCGATGCCCCTGCTCCATTGCGGCATGTCTCCACAATGCCGCACCGCACGCCTACGCGGATTACATCCTTTCTTGTCAGTCTGCGCCGTCATTTTGTGGAGTGACGGAACAGCTCATGATAATGTACTCGAGCGTCACCACTCAAGCTGTTTATAGCATACCGTCCAACGGGAAAAAAGTCAAGTTCCTTCGGGATTTTTCGGCGATTCCTCCCAAGCGGGCAAGAACTTTCTGTGCAATCTGCCGGTCCCTACAGCAGGAGGTTCAGCCGCCGGTTCAGCACCCGGATCTCCACCTGCTCCGCCCCGGAGCCGTATTCCCCGTCCAGGGTCCAGGGGAAGCCCTCGGGCGTGGTAACGGTGACGGCGGGCACGTGGCGGAACACCACCCCGCTGCCGGTGAAATCCTGGCGCACCAGAGCCCGGATCAGCTCCTGAAGCCCGGACATGCTGGTGGGATTGGGGATCAGCAGCAGCTCGAAAAGGCCGTCGTCCAGGACCACGTGGTCCTTGTTCAGCTTCATGAGCCCGCCCACGCTGGTGGCGTTGGTGACGGCCCCGAAGAGGAAGTCCCCGTCGAAGACCTCCTCCTCCGTGGCCACCGTGGCCCGGTAGGGCCGCAGGGTGGACAGGTCCCGGACCCCCTCCAGCAGGTAAGCCAGATGCCCCAGATCGTTCTTAATGGACTGGGGTGCGCTGTAGGAGGCTCTGGTAAACGCCCCAAAGGAGGCCACGTAGATAAAGGGCCGTCCGTTGAAGGTCCCCACGTCCAACCGCTTTCCCGGGCTGGAGGTAATTTGCCGGGCAGCCTGGAGGGGATCAGAGGACAGAGAGAGGCTGGCGGCAAAGTCGTTGGTGCTGCCGCCGGGGATGTACCCCAGGGGCGGGGGATCGGGGAGGCGCATGAGGCCGCTGACCGTCTCGTTGAGGGTGCCGTCCCCGCAGACGATCCGGTCGAAAGCGGCGCCCTCCGCCTCCACGATCTCGGCGGCGTGGCCGGGGTGGGCGGTCCGGCGGACGGATACCAGATACCCCTCCTCGCAGAAATGGGCCACCGCGTCGAACAGGGGGGCTGTGGAGCGGGTGCGCCCCGCCCGGGGATTGACGATCAGCAAAAGGGTCTTTGCCATAGCGGTCTGATACCTCGCATATTATGAAGATCGGCCCCCGCCTTCCGGCCCGGGGCGTGTCTCCCATTATATACCACCGTGCCGGAGATGGCAAGCCGCTGTTTCCTGCCGGATGGGCGGGAAACAGCGGCCGTTTTGCGGGACCCTGTCGTATGGGGGAGGATTCAGCCCTTCTTGACCACCGGGATCCAGACCTCGTACCGGGCGTTGGCGGGGTCCGGGCTGAGGTAGACCTCGATGTCCGGCGCACTGCCGTACTCGTACCCGGAGGAGGGCAGCCACTCCGTGAGGATGCGCCGCTCCAGGTCCTGAATGGACTGGTTGGTCCCCGCGCCGGGGAAGACCGCCCAGGTGGCGGCGGGAACGGTGTACGTCTCCAGATCCCCGCCCTCCTGAGTGGACGCGGCGGCGACGTAATACCGCCACTGACCGCCGTCCGGGCAGTCGCAGACGCCCAGAATACCCGCAGGCTGCGCGTCCATCATGCCCAGCAGGCGCTGTAAAGTCCCGTCTCTTGCCACCCGCTCCCACAGCGCCGGGAGGGTCTGGAAGTTCTTCTCCATGTCCTTCTCGATGGGCACCGACACGCCCACCACGCGGAACGCCTCCCGCTTCTCGATCCGATACTCCATTTCTTCCGCTCCTTTAATCATGACAGTAAAGCGCAGCGGCGGAAAGCTCTTCACGGAGACGCCGGGCTCCCGCACCGCCGAGGGCGGGACGCCGTGTACCGCCTGAAACGCCCGGTTGAAGGCCGTAGGCGACTGATAGCCGTACCGCAGGGCCGTGTCCAGCACTTTCTCCCCGGCCTGAAGGTCCTCCGCCGCCCGTGACATCCGCCGCCGCCGGATGTACTCCCCCAGAGACACGCCCGCCATATAGGCAAACATCCTCTGATAGTGATACGACGAACAGTGCGCCAGCCTTGCCAGCGCCTCGTAGTCGATCTCCTCCGTCAGGTGGTCCTCCATATAAGTGATCGTCCGGTTCAGGCTGTTGACCCACTCCATACTGTTTCCTCCTTGCCCTTTCTGCTATTCATGATAGCATTCCGCCCCTGCCGCCGTCCTCTCTTTTCCTGCACGGATGGGAGAGGTTTTTCAGTACCGCGTGACCAGAAGGCGCAGGCCCCGGCGGCTGGCGGACCGGATCATGTCTCCCGTCCCCCGGCTCTCACCGTCCCAGAAGGCGGCCAGAGCGTCTGCCTCCTCCGCCATTTCCTGATTCCGCTTTGGGCCTGCGGCCCGTCCATACCGCCGCCAGTCCGGAGGAAAGTACCGGACGGCGTAGCCGCGGCTTTCCGCGTAACGCTCTCCCAGACTGTCGGCACCCCGGGCCGTGCCGCAGAAAATCGTGATTTCATCCTGCTGGTCGGACAAAAATTGATCTACGGTCTTTTCCAGCAGGTCATAATCCTGAAAATCCCTCCCGCCTGCTATAATCACACAATACATACCGGCCTCCGTTTTGTATTAAATTTTTGGCATCTATTATATATCTTATTTTTAATATTTTTCTATAATACCAGAAAGACTATAATAATGCAAGCGGGAGGTGGTATTATGGCGGAATTTCGGCCAGTAAAATCAGAGAAAGAAATCATATCCGTGCGGTTGCCGGTCAGCCTTGTCCATGAGATCGAACGCAGGGCCGCAGCCGCCGATATCAGCCGCAACGAGTTTATTAACCAGTGTATCCTCTTTGCCATGGAACATATCCAGCAGGAACCGGATTGATACACCCTCATGGCGCGTCAGTCCCGTCCTCTGCGAAAGCTGGAAGCCACCCTGTCAAGGGTGGCTTCCCTTCGTTTACCCATTCTCTCCGCACCACGCGGCGATCTCCGTAATCAGCTCCAGCGGGAGTGGTCTGGCGTAGGGAAGCTGGATGGTTCCCTTGCTGGTCCTGTAGTCCGCCAGCCGTCCGGCGAAGGCCTCCACGGCCTCCGGCCCCGGGTACAGCCCCACGTGCCGTTTGGAGGCCGCGAAGTGGATCAGATTGCGCCCTCTCCAGTAGGTCGGCATACTCCAGGATATTTTCTCCTTTGCCTCCGGCAGACCGGCGCGGATGGCCTCGTTCACCTGGTTCAGATAGGGCCGTACCTCCTCCGGCTGGCTGAGGATGTACTCCTCGATGGTCTCCGGTGCCTTGCCGCAGTAATGGCTCTGCCCGGCCGCCTTGAAGGACCGGCCGCATTGGGGACATGTCCACACGATTACTTTACCTCCTGTTTCCGAAGGACCTTCTCCATCGGCTTTCCTCTGGCCAGCTCGTCAACCAGCTTGTCCAGATACCGGATTTCCCGCATCAGCGGGTCTGCAACCTCCTCCACCCGCACGCCGCAGACCACTCCCCGGATCAGCGTCCGGTCCGGGTTGGGCCGGGGCGCGTTCCGGAAGAAGTCCCCATAGCATACGCCCTCCGTCCGGGCCCTCTCCAGGTCCTCCGCGCCGTAGCCGGTGAGCCAGCACACCGCTTCCCGGACCTCCGCCTCCGTGCGCCCCTTCCGGACCGCCTTGTTGACCAGAAGGCTGTAGACCTTCCCGAAGTCCATCTGAAATACCTTTTCGTTTTCCACGCTGTTCTCTCCTCCCGAGACGGTAACTGTCCGCCCCCGTCACAGCCCCAGCGCCGCCAGGACTGCCAGAATGGCGATATGAACGGGATAGGAGGCGTAAAACGCCCACTTGACATCCTTCCCCCGCCGTCCGTTGTAGAGCCAGATCAGAAGGACTGCGGCCAGGGCAAAGCACAGCGGTAAAAATGCTTCCACCGTCAGGATATTCTCCCAGCCAACGACCTGGCTGTTGTACCCGGCAGACTTCAGCCCCAGGCCGCCCTCCCAGCCGTATTCCAGGAATATCCACCCGGCCAGCGCCAGCAGCTGCATCCGGCGGTCCTTCAGCAGATACAGGATCAGAATGAGCGCCAGCCCCTCGCCCTCGTAATCAAGGTTCAGCACCTCCGCCAGCAGGAAAAAGGGAAGGATAGGAAGGGCCGACAGAATATTCGCCAGCCAGTCCGGCGTTTTTTCCTCTTCTGCCCTCCGGCCAAGAAAATGGCAGGCAGTCAGGAACCCCACAAAGTAGGCAAGAATGGTGATAATAAAGGGCCATGGACTGCCGGTAATAAAGAACAGGGTATAAGCCCACAGGGCGAAGCAGCCCGCGAAGGTCCCTGCGGCGGCAAGCTGGACCCTCCGGGACCGCCGCCGCAGGGTCTCCCAGATGTGGATGCAGGCCACGGCCAGAAACATGGTATAGAACACGTTCCCGGGGATAAGAAGGTTGTACCACCACCTCTCCGGCTCCCACGCCCAACCATAGAAGGCAAAGACAAAGGGGAGCTGACTGATAAGCCCGAACAGCCCCAGCCGCAGCATATACCTCTCCCGGCTCCTGGTATACCGGCACCCCTCCGCGATAAAAAACGCATAGATCGGGAACGCCATACGGCCAATGCTCCGCATCAGGGTGTCTACACCCCTGGGGAGCGTCAAAGCCGCCGCCGTGTGGTCGATGACCATGGTAATGAGTGCGGCCATTTTCAGATGGAACGCGGTCAGCGGCTTTCCTGCGGTAGAAACCTCCTTCATAAAGCACCTCACGAATGATAAAAGATACATTCATTATACAGGACTCCCCGCCCCCATACAAGGGCGGGGAGTTTAAGATTGCATTAAGGACCTGTCCGCGGAAATTCCTTACCCACAATCAAGGAAGCTCAGAACCGTATTCGTATACTTTTCCGCTTCTTCCAGCCTTGGAAAGTGCCCGCTGTCCTCAAAAACCGCCTGCGTCACGTTCTGCGCGTTGTTCATGATATACTCGATCTGATTTCTGGTACATGCAGGGTCATACTTTCCGTTAATCAGCAGCATGGGAGCCGCAATCCCTGGGATAACCGGCAAAAGATTGTCGGTCATCATCACCTTTTTCTGCGCAGACCCGGCTGGCTCCGGCTGGGCCTCCAGCAATTTCTTCAAATGCTGCTCTCCCTTGGACCACATTTCATTCGCAATATCCGTGGTGTCCATGCTCATCTCATATTCTTCCAAGGTAATACCGTGCAGATAAAACCGCAGCTCCATATCCGTGACATACCCCAGCAGGGCCGACAGGTCCCAGACCACTTCCGTCTTGTCCTGATAGTCTGCAAACCGGACCTTTTCCCACAGCTTGACAGCCTGCCCGTCGTTCAGGCCGTGGATATGCTCGCTGAGATATTCGGCTGTCGATCTCGCGGAATCCTCAAACCACAGCGAGGGACACTCCAGAATGATTTTATGTACGGAATCTGGACAGGCGGATGCGTATAAGACCGCAAGCATACCGCCGTAGGAGTGCCCAAGGACGCTCCATTTCTCTATCCCCAGAATTTTCCGCATTTCCTCGACCATTTCGATCTGATATTCCATGCTGTAGCTTTCGTTTTCGGCGATCCCATCGGAGCGCAGCACGCCCAGCTGGTCGAATATGATGACCTTCATTTTCCTGCTCAGCGCCTTCGCCTGATTCACAAAATCCAGACAGCTTGCCCCCGGTCCTCCATGAAGATACAGCAGCGTATCACTATGCTCCGCGCCATAGATATCGTACCAGATATTTTTGCCCCAGATATTGACAAACATACGAGCATCCTTCCTTTTTGTTGAATCGCGGGGAACTCTTCAGCGCTCAGGAAAAGGAATCGTCGCCGAAGAACTTGTCATGGACCGCCCGGACAGCGGCCACCGCGTCCTCCTCGTCGATGAGGACGGAGACTCTGATCTCGCTGGTGTTAATCATCTGGATGTTGATGTTCGCGTCATAGAGGGCCTCAAACATCTTGGCGGCCACGCCGGGGGTGGTCATCATGCCCGCGCCCACGATGGACACCTTGGCAATCTTGTCCTCCACGGTCAGGTGGTCGAAGTGCAGCGCACCCTTCTGCTCCTCCAGCACCCGCACGGCCTCCTCCACGTCGGCCCGGGGCAGGGTGAAGCTGATGTCCTTGCTGGTGTCCCTCCCAATGGACTGGATGATGGCGTCCACGTTGATGCCCGCCTTTCCCAGCAGGGAGAACACGCGGAAAGCAACCCCTGGACTATGGTCCAGCCCCACCACCGCGATGCGGGCAATACTGGTATCCTTCGCCACGCCGGCGATATTTGTCTTTTCCATTTTGACGACCTCCTTGACTTTCGTGCCGGGTTTCCGCTCCAGACTGGACACGACTTCCATGTTCACATGATATTTTTTGGCCAGCTCCACGCTGCGGTTGTGGAGTACCTGGGCCCCCTGGCTGGCCAGCTCCAGCATTTCATCATAGGTGATCTCCTCCAGCTTCACCGCGCCGGGGGCCACCCGAGGGTCCGTGGTATACACGCCGTCCACGTCGGTGTAGATCTGGCACAGGTCCGCGCCGAAGGCGGCGGCCAGAGCCACGGCGCTGGTGTCGGACCCGCCCCGGCCCAGCGTGGTCACATCGCCGAAGCGGTTGACCCCCTGAAAGCCCGCCACAAGGACGATCTTGTTCTTGTCCAGCTCCCGCTGGATGCGTTCGGGATCGATCTTCTTGATGCGCGCGTCGGAGTAGGCGCTGGTGGTCTGGATGCCCACCTGCCAGGCGGCAAGGCTCACCACCGGCAGGCCCATGTCCTCCAGCGCCATAGCGCACAGGGCGATGGAGATCTGCTCTCCGGTACTCAGGAGCATATCCATTTCCCGCTTTGAGGCTCTGGGATTGATCTCCCGGGCCTTCTCGATCAGGTCGTCGGTGGTATCGCCCTGGGCGGACAGGACCACCATCACCTGATTTCCCGCTCTATAGGTATCAGCGATGATGCCCGCCACGTTCCGGATGCGCTGGGCATCCCTGACGGAGCTGCCGCCGAATTTCTGTACGATCAAACTCATATGGTACTTCCTCTCTAAACAGGCAAATTGGGGACACTCTATTATAGTGCCGGCAGGTACAAATGGTTATTCAAAAACCGGCAGAAGCGCCGCGGCACCCAGCTTTTCCGCCAGAGCCTCCGCCTGGGCGGCGGTCATGGGGCCGGTAATCGCCGCGCCGCCGGACAGCTCCGCGCTTCCCTCCGGCGCTGGGAAATCCCCCCGGAGATACCACTTCATAGACAGCCCGGCAAAGTCCGCCAGCTCCGCGCTCTCGCTCCAGCCCAGCTCCCGGCGCTTCGCCCTGTGCTGGACGGCGTCCATCACGTCGCCCATGACGGCGGAGGCGGTGGGCAGATCCCCGGCGCCCCGGCCGTAGAACATGACGTCGCCCACGGCGTTGCCCCGGATCATGATGGCGTTGAATACGTCGTCCACCGGCGCGACGGGGCAGTCCTGCGGGACCAGATGGGGGGCCACATAGGCGGCCTGCCTGCCGTCCGCCAGACGCAGGGCCCGGCCCAGAAGCTTCACCCGGTATCCGGCCCTGTCGGCGATAGCCACATCCTGAAGATCCAGTCCGCTGATGCCCTGGGTGTGGATACGCTCCGGCAGGACCTCCTTCCCCCAGGCCAGGTCGGAGAGGATGCAGATCTTCCGTCCCGCGTCCAGGCCCTCCACATCAGCGGCGGGGTTCTGCTCGGCGTAGCCCTTGGCCTGCGCCTCCTTCAAAGCGTCCTCAAAGGAGACGCCGCCTCTGACCATCCGGGTGAGGATATAGTTGGTGGTGCCGTTGAGGATGCCCACCACCTCCTCGATCCGGTTGCCCGCCAGACATTGAAACAGGGGGCGCAGCACGGGGATGCCCCCGCCCACGCTGGCCTCGAAGAGGTAGTTGACGTTTTTCTCCTTTGCGATGGCCAGGAGTTCCTTGCCGTGGGAGGCCACCAGCTCCTTGTTGGAGGTGACCACGTGTTTCCCCGCCAGAAGGGCCCGGCGGGTAAATTCCAGGGCCACCCTGGCCCCGCCGATGGATTCCACCACCACCTCCAGGTCCGGATCGTTCTCCAGAACGGCAAAATCCTTTACCGCGATCTCCCCGTAGGGAGTTGCGGATAAGTCGCGCACATCCAGAATATATTTCAGGTTAAGGGGTTCGCCCAGCTTTTCAGCAATGGAGGCGGCATTCATGCGGAGGACCTCCGCCACGCCGCTGCCCACAGTACCGAAACCCATGATCGCGAAATTAGCCATTGTTTTTCTCCTTCTCCTTTTTCTCTGCCGCGCTCCGCGCGGCACGGGGAGTTTTTTCTTTTCGATGGCCCGGGACCTGCGCGGCCCCGGACTCCGCGCCTACTTTTGCCCCCCGGCAAAAGTAGGCAAAAACGGGCTTAGGAAACTACGTTTCCTAAGGACCTTCCTGCATTACGGGGGTGTTTTGTTTTGCGCCCGAGGCACAGTCTGGTCTGGTCTAAACTTACTGCCGTCCGCTCTCTTAGTCTTCTGCGTCTATTTCAACATGGTTGACGATAGCCCCTGCCGTTTTAGCACGGCAAACTCGCCGGGGTACTGGATGGTGGGCTGGTCCTTCTTTTTCTCTTACCGGTTCACCTCCGGATTGTCCGTCCGGCCCAGAAGATAGTCGGTGGATACTCCGAAATAATCCGCCAAAATCATCAAATTCCGCACCTCTGGATAGTGTTTCCCCTTTTCATATATCGAAATGGAATCCTGCCCAACTCCAATGATTTTTCCAAGCGCTTCCTGCGTCATACCGTTTTTCCGGCGCAGCTCTCTGATTCTTTCAGAAAAATTTGCCATATTTCCTCCAAACCTATTGACAACATGAACTAAATTCGTTATACTGTAGCATGAACTAAAATCATGCCAGAAGGGGGTGAAACAATGGATCAACTCATGGAAACACTATTTGACCTGATGAATGGACCGCACTCATCGGAAGCAGAGCGGAAGGCGATCAGGGGATCGGCGAAAGCGGTCCAGGCGGTGAAGGACCGTCTGACTTTTGAAGAGTTTGACGCACTTTGGAAAGCGACCACGGACATAGACAACGCCGGATATCTGGACAGTTTCGCGCTGGGGTTCCGCCTAGGCGTCCAATTGACCATAGAGGGTCTGCGCCCCATTGTGGAGTAGGAGGACCAGTCATCCCAAAGCACCAAAAACGCCAGACCTCCGTGCCGAGTGCCGCGAGGCAACCAGCACCATCGATAGAACCGTGCGCAGAAGTACAAACCGGCATCGGCCCAAAGCACCAACGATAGACCGGAAATCCGAAGGTCGTAGCGTAACTAATAACCCCCGTAATCAAGGGATTCTTAAACCGTCAGGTTTAAGCGCGTTTTTGCCTACTTTTGCCGCGTGGCAAAAGTAGGCGCGGAGTCCGGGGCCGCGCAGGTCCCGGGGCAACGAATAGAAACAAGCGGAGGCGGCCCTCCGGGCCGCAGAACCAAAAAGCCGCCGCCGCGCAGCGGCATCACCACCCCTCTGCCCATGCCCGATGCATCGCCGCAATATCCTCAAACACCCACGTAGGCCGGAAAGAACTCGCCGCCGCGTCCGCGGCGGTCCCCTCCCCGGAGAGAACGAAGACAGTATCAATCCCCGCGTTCACCCCGGAGGCAATATCCGTATACAGCCGGTCCCCCACCATCACCGCCTCCCCGGCGGTAAACCCGGTCCGCTCCAAAGCCAGCCGGAGCATGGCAGGCTCCGGCTTTCCGATGCCCCGGGGCCGCCGCCCGGTGGCCTTGAACAGCATCTCACATACGCACCCCACATCCGGCACGGACCCGTACCAGGTGGGACACACCCAGTCCAGATTGGCGGCAATATACTCCACCCCCCGGTTCAGCAGGATGCAGGCGTCCTCCAGCTTCTGAAAGACCAGCTCCGTGTCAAACCCCATGAGCAGACAGTCAATATCGTCCTCCAGCCTGTCCGTCACGGGGACCCCCGCCTCCGCCAGCTGCTGCCGGAAGGTCCGTGTGCCGAAGGCGTAGCATTTGCGGAAGGGCGGCCGCCCCGCCAGATCCGCGATGAGGGCGTCCACGGAGGTAAGAAAATCCTCCCGGACCGAGGGGATGCCCATGCGCGCCAGCTTGCTGATATAGGCGTCCACCGAACGGGAGGAATTGTTGGTCAGGAACAGATACCGTCCCCCCCTCTCCCGGACGGCGTCCAGGAAGGGAATGGTCCCCGGAAACAGGTCCTCGTCGATATAGATCGTGCCGTCCATGTCCAGCAGAAACAGTTTTTTGTCCTCCAGCCGCGCCATACCCGGCCATCGCCTCCTTCTTACCGATTCTCAGCTGCTTCGACTATAACACAGATTTCCCCTCCTGTCTACCCAGGGCGGGGCCCTGCACGCAAAAAAGGGAGACGGCAACACCGTCTCCCTCTGTCATTATCCGTCAGTCCTCTACCAGATACCGGTACAGGAAGGTCACAATCTGTCCTCTGCTGCAAATCTCGTCAGGGGAGAAAAAGCCTCCGCCGTTGCCCCCCGTGATATCCTCAGACAGGGCCCAGGATACCGCCTGGGCGTAGACCGCATCCATATCCACGTCCGCGAACACCGGGAAATATCCCCCGGGACTGCCCGCCAGACGCCAGAGATAGGTCACCGCCATCCCCCGGGAACACAGCTCCGCCGCGCCGAACACATCGCCGGAGACGATGCCGTTCTCATAGGCCCACAGGGCGGCCTGATAGTAGTAGTGGCTGGCGGAGACGTCGGTAAAGGGATTTTCCTCCCTCTCCGGTTCCGGACGGCCCACCGCGCGCCAGAGGAAGGTGATGATCTCCCCCGTGGTGCAGGACCGGTCCGGGGAAAACTGGCTTCCGCCGGTGCCTGTGATGACGTCATGGTCCGTGGCCCAGGTGACCGCCGCGGCATACCAGGCGTCCGCCGGAACATCCAGGAAAGCGCCCACTCCTGCGGCCTCGCCCTCCGGCGCGGTCTGGCTGGCCTCGATCACGTCCTCCGTCCGGTAGACCCGCCACAGCTCGCCCCGCTTCAGCCACAGGTAGCCGTCCCAGTGGAAGGCCTCCTCGTACTCGAAGGGGACCAGCAGCTCGCCGTCCTCGCCGCACACGCCCCAGGCGCCGTCCTCCTCTTCCTGCAGGACGGTCACGCCGCCGCTGAACGCCAGCCCCCGGCCGGCATCGGCGGTAAAGAGGATCCGGCCCCGCTCGCTGATGGCCTGGAGCTGTCCGCCGGAGCGGACCAAGGCAATTCCGTCCCGGAAGGGCCCCGCCTCTTCATAGAGAAAATCCGTCAGCAGCCGGCCCTCCTGGTCCACATAGGCCCAGTTGTCCCCCAGCAGCAGCGCGCCGGTGCCGCCGTCAAAGGAGCGGGCCCCATCGTACTCCGCCGGGACAGTCATCCCGCCCTCAGGGGAGACAAAGCCGTAGAGGGTCTCGCCGCCCTCTCCCCGGAGGCATACGGCGGCCAGCCCGCCGGAAAAGGGCGCGGCCTCCTCAAACTGGAAAGGGATCGCCAGCTCACCCGTCTCGTCCCGGTATCCCCAGGCGCCGGGGGCCGCGGTGAAGCTCCGGCTGCCCGATTCGTCCTCGGCCCACGCCCCGGTTTCCGCCGCGGCAATGCGTCCGCTGTGGTAGCCGCCCATGAAATCCACCCAGGCATCGGTCAGGGTAAAAAGTTCCCGGCCGCCGGAGTCCACCACAAGATAGGCCCGGGCGGTTTCCTCCTCCGCCGGAGTCTCCTCCTCACATTTCACGGGGATAACGGCCAGCCCCTCGCTGAGCCGTACGCTCTCCCCCGCCCAAAGCTCCGCCTGGGGGAAGGAGGCCAGCTCCCGGCCGGTCCGGTCCAGAAGCACCAGGGTGCCGGAGCCGTCCACCGCGAAAGCCCGGTCCTCGGAGAAGGGGAAGGCCTGCCGGTACTGCATGGCGACCGTCAGCACGCCGCCGGCGTCCACATAGCCGAAGCGGCCGCCGCGGAAGCGGGGGGGAGTGCTTCCGGAGCCCTCCACCCAGTCCCCGGACAGGGAGACGGCGGCCATGCCGTCGCTGAAGGGGCCCACGGCGGCGTAATTGGGCTCCAGCAGCACGCTGCCGTCCGTGCGGTAAAAGCCGTACAGCCCATCCTCCCGCACGGTATAGGCCTCCTCCTCGCCGTTGTAGGCGATGACCTCGTCCACCCGCAGGCTGACCAGCTCCTCAACCGCCGCGTGGGCGGGCGGAGCGAAGCCCAAGCACAGCAGTCCGGCCAGTGCCAGGGCAAGCAGTTTTTTTCTCATAGCGATGATCCTTTCCAGCGTGGGTTTATCCGTCAGGCCGTCTGCTCCGGCCGTTCTCTATCTATTCCGTCCCAATTTTACCCGATGGCGGAGAATATTGCAAGGGTTCCGGCCCATTCGTAATGGAATTGTAACGGAAAGCGCAGGGGAGGACCTTCGTCCTCCCCTCAGCGTGTCAAAAAAGATGCTTTGCATCTTTTTTGAGAAGGGTTTCGCTTCGCTCTGCGCCTCGGTTGTGCGCCCGTGGGCGCACAATTCGACGCTCGCTCCGCGCAAAGTGTTTTTCCCCGTGGGCCGGCCAAAGGCCGGCTTAGCGCTAAAAGCGCCGCTGTGCGGCGCTTCACGACGTACACGCCGCGGGAAAAACGATTAGATTTTTTTGCCG
>OFFP01001651.1_pt1 | contig 14630 bp, 18 predicted proteins | sample 1521431 | NCBI WGS metagenome assembly OFFP01 (sample SAMEA3504104, study PRJEB24116) | mouse gut metagenome | biome: mouse gut; feature: mouse-associated habitat; material: faeces | place: Denmark | collected 2011 | reverse complement strand
CTTTCACATACTGCAGCGGTGTATCCCCCCAATCACCTTCGTAATCCTCACATCCATCCTTTCCAAGCGTATTATAAGTTACCTCTTTCGCAAGGTTCGGAGTAAAGCCTCCAGCCCTTTCTGTTATGTTCAGAATCTTCTGTATGTCATCCGGGTTTGTTATATCCGGATCATCGAACTTAGCCTCAACATAACGAAAACGATACCCATTCAGCAAGCGGTTATTAACCGTCCATGCAAGGGAGGTACGTTCCGGTTGAAACACCTGTTTTTCAGTTACTTCCATTGCTGTCTGTGCCGTAGCCCGGTTAAAGTCAGTAGTATATCCAACATACAAATCAGGCAGCAAAAAAGCGGACTGCGTTTTTTTACGTCCATTCTCCTGGTATTCCTGGAACAATTCATCCTTTTGCAATATAGAGGCAAGGTCTTTTATTTCTATGTCGGCCTGCTTATCATCCTGCAAAGCGGTTGAGTTTTCATTTGATTCTGTTTCCAATACGACAAAGGCATGCTGACCGTTTTCCCCCTTGATCTCCGCCATATAACTTTTAAGTTTATCAAAAGATTTTTCAGACAGCGTTCCGCCTTTAACAACAATCATAAGAGGTGTATGACGCCCCTCTCGGAAGTAGTTATTGTTTAATACCTCTGCTCTCCGGTTTCCGTCTACTGTAAGAACCTGCCCTATCCATCTTACCTCCCCATATGGCATACTTCCTATACGAAACTCAATAATTTCATTCGCTTGGTTGTCATACTCAACAAGAGTGCCCGCATCTTCTAAATAGGTTCCGGTCCTCTTATCCATAATGCGAGGGTCTCCAAATTCCTTAAAATACACTGTATTGCCTGCTATTTGCTGCCGGAATTTCCGGAATTTCTTTTTTCTGGCTACTGTTTTTCCCTTGTAATAATATTCCACATCCATATACGGTTCCAATGGATAGGTCATATCAATGCTGGGCGTATCAATAATAAACTCCAGCTGCACAACATTACCGCTGAAATCCCTGATATGCAATGCCATATGTTTCCCTGTCACGGATTACATTTTCAAATACTTCTTTTGCCATGATATCCATATTAAGAAGATTGATAATTTCCTCTAACTGCGTCCACTCAGCCTTCATCTCTTCTGTTTCTTCATCATAGTCGCTCATATAATGAACAGAGAGTCCGAAGCCGGCAATATTGTTTTTATATGCCTTAATGCACTGTGGAAGAATCGTAGAATCGTCCACCAGCTCTTTAAGTCCTATCATGTCAACTGGGTGCGAAATCCATTCTGAGGCATTTGAACTGTTGTCTCTACTCAACTGCTCGGATTTATCGGACTTCTCTACGGACTTCTCCGCAGACTTCCTATCTGTAAATACAGACAACGGTGTACTCTTATCATCCGATTTAATGATTTTTACCCCAACACTTGGAGAGTGTTTATTATTTGCCATTTGATTTACGTTCCCCTTTCTTTATTTTTACTGGCAGGCAAACTAACAGAATGCAGTCTGCTTCATCTGGAGATGGAAGTCCTCTCTCTTTCATCTCCTTTTTGCTTTCAACCTTTTGCTTTCCATTACTAGTGAAATCATATTTGCGGCAGGATAATTGCGCAAACATATCATCATCATTCGGCAGCACCACTTCCGGGGCCTCCCTATCCTTTCCATTTGCATCATATGGCGCTATCAAATCCCTGACTATTGCCATCATAAAAGTAGTGGTATCCGCATAGTGCTTATGCTTGATAGGCTGACCGAAATTTACCGGAAAGACATGCATTCCGCTGAACACTACCGGATCTGTCCTAATAAAGCCTCTCAACTGATCTGTCACACCGCCTCCCACACCGCCATCATCTACTTTGACCGGGATAGGTCCCTTATAGTGATACTTTTCCCGGATTTCCTTGAAAAGCTTTGCAATCATACCGGAAGTCCACGTTGTATCGTGACCATGATATTTCTTATATATCCGGACAACTTCATTAATACGATACCCTATTACTGTCTTATCATCGCCGAACCGGGCAACGTCGCATCCGATATCCACACGCCATATCTTTTCTGGCTGACAAATCCTGTTACCCGTTTCGTCTGTATATTCTCCTATTGCTTTTAGGGTGTCATCACTTATCTCGGCATGAATTGATTTCTCCAACCATGATATATTTATAAATACCTCATCATCTTGTTTTGGAAATTCCCCATACACACGAACCAGTACAACATTACTCTCTTTTCCATATTTTCGTATGAGAGATTCAATATTCTGCTTATTCGTCCTGGGACTATCTGCAGATGATACGGTATGGCACTTGTAAAGTGTTCTGTCGGCATTGAAAGCATCATAAAATGTGCCGGAAGTCCTTGTTGGATTCCCGCACATCAACAGCTTATTGTTTTCACCAGACAGCGTACCAAGTACCGCCTCCATAATCGGATCATCCACGCCAGATGCCTCATCTATGATGAACAACATATTATCCTCATGGAATCCTTGCATGTTCTCTGGCTTTGTCGCAGTCCTGGCTACCGCAAACCAACGCTTTTCATTGCCGACCATGTAAATATATGTCTTGGTCCATTTAAGGATTTCCGAAAGCAAAGGAGACTTACTCATCCATTTACTCACTTCGGACCACAACACATCATGCAGCTGCTGTTTGGTTGGCGCAGTTGCCACAATTCTTGGATATGGATAACAGCAAAGAAACCACAGCAACGCCACAGCCTCTAAACCTGTCTTCCCGACACCCTGCCCGGATTTAATTGCAACTTTCGGATTTTCTGCTAAATCCATCAATGCCGCTCTCTGCCATTCATCGGGTTCAAACAGAAGCACCTCTCTGGCAAATGCGACCGGATTTTTCCTATACACAGGAATTTTCTCTCGGAAGAACCGTTTCCTTAATGTCCGTGAGTTCTTATCCATCTCCCACCACATCCTCTCCCAAGACCGCAGCAATCCAATCATCAACAGCTTCATTGCCAGCACTTTCACTCTCCAGCTTCGCCTTTTCCATTCTGTATTTTGACAATGCCTCGATAGCCTTTGTCTTTTTACTCTGAACAGTGGAAAGTTCCTGTTCCAGCCTTGCTATGATCATATCCTTATTGGATGTATGCGTCTGTATGCTGTAGGGCTTACCCGGAAGAATTTCTCCATCTTGGACTTTTTTCTTCTGGCGCCTATTGTATTCTATCTCTTCCTCCTTATCATCAAAAAATCTCTTGTTTTCAAATCTGGTAACATCAGCAACCGCAACATCTCCCTTTTGTTCCCGGCATTTATTGATTGCCTTGAGTATCCTGCGTTCCCGGATGGAAAAAAGCTGTATCTGTTCCATGAGCTGCAGTTCTGTATCTTCAGGAATTTTTGCAACAAGTTCTTGTTCATCTGCATCCAGAGCATCCATGAATACCGGCACATATCCGCCATGTTTTGTCCTGTCGGGCGGCGGCTTTGGATTGGGATTCCCTTTTCCTTTAGACACACCTTTGGAATTTTGGTTTCCCGGCTGGCCGCCTCTCTTTCTTTTTTGCAACGTTGCACTTTCTTTTCCGCTTTTTTCTGCAACGTTGCGTTTGTTTTTTTTTGACTTATCCCCCCATCCGTACCTGTTCTTCCAACTACGAACGGTTCCGGCAGACACTCCCATCTTCTTTGCGATGTCAACCATTGTCATTCCTTTTTTGAATAGCTTTTCTGCCTCCATTGCTTTTTCGTTCTTTGCCCTCGGCATACCACCACCTCTCTTCTTCGTTATTGCAATCGTGGGAACGCAAGAGAGGGAGCATATGCTCCCTCGTGTGTGTCGCTCACGAATATTATTTGATTAAACATTAAATCTTCGTTATAAACTCTGCTTTTGAAAAACCCTGATTCGGCTTAATCATCATTCTCAGGAAGTCTTCTTTTGAAAACTCCGAAAGACGGAATATTTCTTCCGGTCTCATGCCTAGCTGCTTTCCGATTTCCTCTACCGTCTTGCCTTCTTCTATCAGCTCCTTAACAATCGCTTTCATGGGCTCAAGCAGATGTGTACCTCTTGCCCTATTATGAGTAACGGTACCGTAAATATTTCCGGCTTTGTCTTTATGCTCTACAATGACAACCGGTACTTTTCCCTCCAACATAGACACCAAAGGTTCTTCTCCTGCAACGGTCCATCGGTGGAAGCCATCAATAATCGTAAAATCCGGTCTTACCACTATCGGCAGCGTCCATCCGTTGGTCAGTATAGATTGCTTCAACAATTCTAAATTCTGTTTTGATACTTTGTTCGGGTTATAATCATTCGGCTTTACGATTCCCCTGTCTACCCATTGCAGCATTGACAGAGGGCTTACCATTTTCTTATCCATTTGACAGTCCCTCCTTTTTCTTGGCCTCCGTAATGTATTTACCGTATATCCTCTGATACAACGCCCTAAACGATCTCAGCTTCGGATCGCCGGAAATGAGCCCTTCATAAATCGCCTTGCAGTCCTTATTATCTATGAATGCGGATATACTTACAAAAAAATTACGGTATCTGTCTGCTACATACCTCTTATGCTTGGTTAGAAAATTACCATCCATATCTGAAAACAGTTCCAAAAGAGCAGCTTTATAATCTTTTTCCGCTACCCCTTTCTCATTCTGCTTTCTGGCGGTTGTGCTTCTCCCAAACATCTCGCTATCCCAATATAGGGCAGCAAGATATGCGTTAGGTTCCCGGCGTACTATCCTTTCCATAAGATCGGGGTAATACTCATTCATCTGCACAAGACTTTTTGCAGTATCAATGGAAAAAAACTGTGACACCCGTAGTCTCCGTTTTCCTGCACCTGACTGCCATAGAAATAAATATATTTCTGGTATATCCACCTTCTCCCGGAGGAGATAAAGCCAAACATCATTATCCTTCCAGTCATATATCGGAAATATCTGCAGCCTCTTCGTAATATTCTTTCCGGACCGTGTCACCGTGGCGATACTCTGCAACCGTTGCACAGATTCTGTAGCCCTGATACCCGTTATTGTGATTCCGTCTGCGTATGCCCTCGGCAAAAAATCCTGATATGCATCCCTGCGGGCATGCAACATTGGATGATTCCTTATAGCAAACGAAGGCGGCTGCCTTACCCAAACATCTTTTTTATATCTGTCCCAACAAATAAAACTTTCATCGTTGGACAATTCATTAAAGCAGTTGTAGTGTTTCACCTCAAGGCAGAACCACTCAAACTTTGCCCCAACAAGCATAAATTTCTTTCGCCATTCCCTTACTTTTTCATCCAGGCATGGGAATATGGCTTCTTCATCAATAAATTGCACTATCAGCTGTGCCGGGTTAATTTCTCCTGCCTGTATCAGATTCATTACGAGCTGCGACAGGCACAAGCTGTCTTTTCCACCGCTAAAAGACATATATACTGGCAGGCCATTCCGAAACACATTCCGGATTCTTATTTTGGCTGCCTCTACAACATTAATGCTGGCCGGACATCGTTTTATAGCCATATCTTCTCTCCGCAATTTGGGCAGGTAACGAATTTTCTTACTTCGGTGGTTTCCTCACTGCCTCTCTCTGAATCCTGCTGTGGAGGAACCGCTGATTGCGGTGCCGGCTCCTGTCCTGATTCAATCTTCTGTATCTTCAGTTCTTTCCTTTCAGCATTTTCCTTGATACTCTGAATTTCTTCCTCATCAAGTGTTCCGTATTCGGAGAGCTTATCTGTAATATCCTCAGCCTCGGCAACCATCTGCTTTAAGATTTCTTCATCAAAGCCAGGGATATCCAAATCCCCCTGCAAGTCCTCCAAAAAGCTGTTCAGTGTTTCCAGGTTCTCAATACCCAAGCTGAAAATCTTATTGTCGGCAATCATCAGCTTCTTTTTCTGATTTTCAGTGAGATTGTCATACCGATATACATCTGCTGTTTCTTTCCCCATAGCAATGAGTGTATCGTACAGACCATTTCCCGCCAGAATGATGTTGTTCTCGTCTACAACAATGGGGCGTATCTGTCCGAACATCTTTACGCTGCGCTGGAACTCCTTCAGCTGCTGTTCGGTATGGATTCTGACATTCTTCTCCGGCTTGACAAGGTCAGCCAGTTTCATTGTGATTATTTCCATGTTCGTATCCTCCTGTGATTTATTGGAGGAACAACCAATGTATGATATATGTGCTATCTGCAAATAGCAAAAATGACAGCCTGCAAACAACCGCCCGCAAATGCTGTCAAATGTCAGCGTATTTATTCAAGGCTTTCCAGATAATCTTTTGCACTCTGGATATGCTTTGCAGCCTCGCTTACAATGGAGCTGTCAATCTCATAGACTTCTTCCCAGGCATTTTCCACGCTCCCGGTCCACTGCCTTGCCGGCCAGGGATGCGTGCCACAGAGATAACCATTTTTCCATTTATAAATCGGCGGCATTTCCAGATTGTAATAATGAATGTATGCCAATACCTGCTCATGCGTCCAATCGGACATAGGACTGTATCTTGTTATTCCCTGTCCGTTGGTGTAAATATTATCTCCCTTACCAACATAATTCCCGTCGGCTCTCCGTCTTCCAAGCAACAGCATATCCAATTTCTGCTCCTTATAATATTTTGCCTGTCCTCTATGCTGGACAATCTGAAACCATCTGGCTGCAAATTCGCTGTCCTGTGGGAAAAGCATCTGCAGATGGTCAGCCAGCCATTTTATATCCTGTCTTGTGTTGATTATGGACAATTCCGAAGGCTTATGCCCCTCTACCCATTCTGTAAATGCTTTATACTCCAAATTGCAGATTACGAGGACGCAGGGGGTTATCCCTGCCTGCTGGCAGATTTCCCCAAGTACCAGGGAATCCTTTCCACCGCTCCATGCGTAGGCGGCTTTCTTCCCTTTGGTTTTTTTCTTAATCTCTTTTACTGTCTTTTCGACCAACTGATCCAGTTTCTTCTTTGACACCAGCTGCTCTATCTTCTCAAATGTATCTACCCAATCAGAGTTTTTTATCCTCTGCTTTCTACCGAGTACATCACCCATTCCGTGCACCTCTCTTTCTGCTTACCGCCAAGGCAACTGCCCCGGAAAGAACAACCGTCAAAAGACTGCCTGCGGTCTTATAAACCGCAATTCCTTGTACATTCCCATATCCAAATACCGGCAAACCGATAATCAGAGCCGAGATAATTCCTGTAACTACTCCCTGCGGTGTCAGTTTTACCCCTTTAAGGGTAAATACCGTTGGAAGCAGCGTAGTAGCTCTTAACGTTCCATACATCAGGAACAGGTGTGTTATCGTCAATCCTGGTATGTTGGCTACGGCAATTCCGACAGCCAGCAGTAAAATCATAGCGAACTTTGTTTTTCCGAGTGTCTTTTCCTTAAAAATGTCTGTTGTGAGGGATGATACCGCACACAGGTTGCTATCTATCGTAGACAGCAGCCCCGATACAACCATAAACAGGAACGGAATAACCGCCCATTCCGGGAATAGTGTGCTTATCAGTTCAAAATTGATGATTCCGGTATCCGCTGCGACATATCCCATGCCAGAACCGATAAAGCCAAGCACACCCATTGACAAAGGCACAATCCCAAACAGCAACGCTCCTACAAGAAAAGCTCTGCCTATTCTGTCTTTCCTGACACAGAATGCCCTCTGCCAAAAGCACTGGTCTCCAAACGGTCCTGAGATAAGTCCTATCGTTGTTGGAAGTCCAAACCCTAAAAATATTTCCCATCCTCTCTTGGAGAACAGTGATCCGGCATCTCCTGCGGCTCCTCCTAAACCCGTAACCAGCGTTTCCATACCTCCACCATTCCTTACACCAAAAGCAACAAAACCAATGCTGGCGGCTAACATGAAAACCATCTGAACCGCATCCGTCAGTATTGAAGCTTTAATTCCTGAGAACTGCGAATACGAAAAGGCAATTACCGCCATAATAACCGTCATGGCCGCAAAAGGTATTCCGGTAAGCATACTTAATATCTTGCTGCCTGCCAACAGCTGCACTCCCGTCGATAATGCCGACAATGCACCGAGCTGGAACAGATATGTATTTTTCACAGCTTTGGAATGATATTTTCCATACATATAGCTGGACAATGTAATTCCCTCCGGCATTTCTTCCCTAATCCTCTTTGCAAAGGGAATGAACAGTATCAGACACAGCACGTTCGGAACCAGAAACCAAAAGAGCCCTGCAAAACCCTTTGTGTAAGCATTCTCGGTTGATGTAAATAGAGCCGGCGCCCATATCCATGTAGCAGCTATGCTCAAAGCCGACACCATCCAGCCAGTGTTCCTATTCCCTACACAGAACCGCTCAATATTGTTCTCTTTTTTTGTCATAAGTACCGTAACCCCAAGCATCACTGCCGCATAGGTCAACAGTACAATCAAAGTATAATCCATGCTTTTCCTCCATCTTTTATTTTGGAGGAGCTTCATGCTTCCCTGCGTCTGATTCTCTCCTTTCCCGGAAAAACTGCACGAAAAAAGGAAGTCCGATAGCCTCAGACTTCCTCCGATGTTCGATTCAGAATTTTACGAGTACAATTTTCCCACTTTTATATTGAAAAATCAAGGAAGAATTTTTGCAGACGGTGGATTTAATGAACTTTCAATCCATCCACCCCAAAAATAAGAGCCGATAATCTTTCTGTCGCAACTTTGATGTCCTCATATACATTTCTGGTAGATATGTTCTGCTTATCTGCAATCTCCTTTGCTGATAAGGTAGTATCTGCCATATACATATCCCATACAACCTCATACCGCCTCATTTCAATTTCCCGGTTTGGGGCATTGCCGCAATACGCCTCATACAACCCAAACATTGTTTCTATATGAGAAACAATAACTGCGGTTCTGGTGGCGCTCCGCTTTATGCTTTCAATAATAACCTCATTATCATACATTGACATCATTGATTCCAAAATATCTATTGCAGATTCCTCCATCTGAGTTCTTCCAAACACTGAATTTTCTGCATGTTCTTTCAGCATATGATAATTGCGAAGCAGTAGCTTGGTATTCCTCAGCCTCCGATCTGCTCTCTTCCCCTGCTCTTTTTTTCGTTCCTGCTCGAACATTTTCAGAGCCTCTTTCGCTCCAATAGTAGCCGCATTCTCATAAATCTCCTTTAGCTGTTCATGTGACAGAACCACTAAAGATTTGTTGTCTGTTGTCTGGCTATCCATGCTTTCGCACCTCCTTGAAATTTATTTCTAATTCGTACCGAATTATGATATAATATAACTGTCTGTTGGGAGGGTTGCGAAAGCACTCTCCTTTTTCCTTTCATTCTGGGTCCATCTACAGGTATTTTTCCACTGTCATTTTTCTCAGTATATCGTAAGCTTTCTCTGAAACTCTGTTCTTCTAGCTACTTCTTAGTCTGTTACCGAATATCTTTCTGTAACAAACAGATCCATATCCTGATTCTCTACTCACTACACTTTCCAATTTCCTCCCGCAATTTGAACAAATCATACACACCACTCCTCCGGCTTTTCGCATCGCTCAAACTCAATAACCCATACCCAGGGATTGGCTTCCCATCCATACTTTTTTATGTCTGGCTTTTTAACGGTGCTATTCCATATAGCCTTGAACCCTGGTACATAGTAACCTCCCTCGTCCTCTGACTGATATATCACAGGATTATCTTCATCCGGCCGGAGTTCTTCATAACACCGTACTGCCCCTTCTGCTTTCGCTTGTTCCTCGGTAATATCCTGCAAACGCTCCGCTCTCACATCCGTTACCTTCAACCAAATACGGGCCGCTGCCTTTGGCATGTGGATAGATGGTTTCCAGGGTGTTTTTTCGTGGCTTATGCCCCGTGAATCTATATATGTATCAAATGGTATCTGATCTGTGGCAGCGTAATAGTATCTTCCGGTCCCTTCGATGATCTGCTCATTCCCGTCAAGTTCGTATAAACATTGCCACGTTTCCCGCACGTAGAGGATGTCTTCCGGCTGGTATGGCGGTTTGAAAAAGACGTTCTGCGGTATCCCACATCTTGGCGTTACATTATAAAACTCAAACCTTCCTTTTCCGTTTTGGTTTATTTCCTGGTCTGGTTGGATGATAAACTTTTTTGTTACAAGCCGCCTGGTCTCGGTCTTTTTACCATCCAGGATTGCCTTGACCATGTCTGTGTTAAAAAGGATTGGTCTGGCTGTTTTTAATAATTGTTTTCCGTTCATAGGTTGTCTCCTTCCTGTACTGCTGCCTGATTGTGTTTATATGGTTCTGGTAAGGGTTGCCATGCGATTACTACAAGGAGTAGTTCTTTTTCCTGATCATACCAATATGAATCTCCAGCATAATATAAAGTGGTCACTCGTCCTCCAGCGTTTAGTGTAACGAGATATTCTTGCAATGTTCCATTACATATCATTTCTTCCAGCTCTTCTTTGGTTTGTGCTACTTTCGGTGGTTCTGGCGGAAGAGGGTCAATATAAAGGATCCATTTATCTGTTTTAGGTTGTTTGGTAACGCTTTTCTCTGATTCTTTACCATCAAAACCTCCATCAAAAATATTGCCGATAACCTCTGTCTTATAATTATAATTGATATAAGCGTCAACAGGTTCTGCAATGCCTCTGTCTAAATCTACTGCCGAAAAACGACATTGTAGCGATGTGTAAGAAATCCTAAATTTCCTTGTGAGTCTCTCTGTCGGAAGAAATATTCCTTTACATATATCATTCTCAAAAATCTTTTTGCCGTTATTGTCGGTTAATCCGGTATATTCGCAGATGGTCTCCGGGTCTACAAGATACCAGGTTTCAAACCCCAAATCATCGTGTTCCGATTTTGTGAACATACATGAATTTTCTTTCGGTATGATGATCGCCCGGTATTCCTCGAATGAATCATTCGTCCAGACAAGGTTTCCCTCTACCCACCAATCTTCTTTGGGTAATTCCCTCCAGTTCGCCCGTTTCCCTCTAAATAAATTCTCTCTATCCATTTTAATTGCCTCCATTCTTTAACGTCCGCTTCTCAGCATGCAAAACAATAACTCTGTCATTGGTCTTTTTCTCAGCCCCGGTCTACAGTTCTGTATGACAGCCAACTTCCACCGCCTGCTTTCATAATCAATTTCCGTCGGGTTTTCAAACTCATCCGTCATTTCTGACATAAAAGGTATTGCAACCATTATTCCAAAGTGCATTGACGAGTCTGGAGCTACTTCATGTAAATGCCTTGCAAATGTTCCGTCATTAAGATCCGGTATCAAGTCTTTATAACACTCCATCGTCGTTACTATGTAATTCTTCTCTCCGAGGAAATTCAAACCATTTCCGCTATAAACATCCTGTTTGCAGCTCTTGGTTTCATAGCAGACAAATATGCCCTTTTCTATGTCTGACACAGAGCACTGTCTAGGTGGAACGAATTGCATATAGTCAATCCTCTTTGGCTTTCCTTTGACTGCCCATGGATCTATACTGACTTCTTTTGCCCAATATTTCCCCACTCCTGCAAACCTATCTGAGACGAGCAGATTTCCCAGAAACTTCGTTGTCTCCTTCCTATCCATCACAATCCCCTTTCTTTCAACTTCCGGCTGATAATTGGTATCAGCATTTTTGCCCTAAAACAGACCATTACCTTTTCTTTCATATGGATTTCTGTTGGAGCATCCACAATCTTAACCAGCATATCCAAATATACCTGCTCTGCAGATAACTCCTTTGCGTAATCCTCGGCCTGCTCCTTCGTCTTCTGCACAATAGGAATATCATTACACATTTCTGCAATCTCATGTATCAACTCCACGCTTCTACTTGTGAATACAATGTTGTTATCCTCCTGCGCCACAGGTTCCTCTAAAAGCTCGCAAATCATATCATCAATTTTCATTAGGTTACCGTCTCCTTCAAAACTTTTATATCAAAACCACTTTCTACAAATTGCTTAGTTTTCCTATGGTTGCATGCGTTCCCTAAATATGTATATATTTCGCCCATCTCTTCCTCAGAGAAACTCGTGTCAAGAAAATTATTCATTCCATCCAGCATAAACTTTCTGAATCTACGGTTTCTCCACTCCTGATTGAATGGGGCTCCTTTGCTCGCAGCTCTTGACAGCCATTCCAGAACCTTACATTCTATGTCCTCTGGATATTCGCAATCGTTAAGCATAAAATATTGATTACTCCTTGCTTCAGCAATAAATTCATGCTTCGCATTTATATAACTTCCCGGAAAAGCCTCACACAATGCCTGCCTTGTCTCCTGCATATCAGCATAATCTGGCTGGCATCTCTTTAACCTACAGCGTAATTTATCGCCATCATAAAAATGTCCATTTACGCACTTCTCACAATCAATTCTTTCCATCCAAGCCCTCCTTTTCATTCTTTTTTTTACCTTTGCTATGCTTTACCGCCAATGCTATAGCCTCCCCGCCCACATCACTAGAACATTCTTTTTTCCCTAGTTTCTTTCTGCATTTTTCCATTGCCGCATCATAATCATATTCAATCTGTTTTGATAGCCTATCTGCCATTCTGATGAATTTGTCTCTGTAATAAACTTCCCATTGAATGTCGCTCCTGACTTCATCAAGCATTTTCACATAATCACGCAGCATGCAGATAATCAGGACAATATCGCCATAGGAACAACTGACAACATAATCACACATCAACTTCAAATTGATAGCTTTTTCAATCATTACCTGCTTTTCCTCTTCCTTGGAGAGTTCTTTTTCTACTTCTTGGAGAAACTGAAAGAAAAACCATAATTCATCTTGTTTTTTCAATACAAATCACCTCACAATTCTAAATTTTCTCCGGTTTTGTTTCGCATGATAATCATCAATTATGTATCTGCCACATTGTTCCCTTTCCAAATTCCTTTTTGCAGTATCTCCATCAAATTTCCTACAATCATCGCAAAAGAAACATGCTTCCCAATCATCTGGAAATTTATCCACACCTGAATTAACCGTCATGCTTTCTGCATTGTTTATACAAGAATTACACAAACAGTAATAACATGGATCCACCATCGGAGTTCTCTGCTCAACGCACCCGTTGATTTCCTGCTGTGGTTTTTCCTCTGATATATTCATGAATTCATCAAATCTCAGCTGCCCTTTCAACTCGATATTTCCTCATTGTATCCATGCTTCTTGTGGCATGTTTCCTAAAATCCTATCCAACTCCCTTACCCATTCACCAAAGTCAAAACGAAATCCGAGTGATTCTTTTTCGGCTCTTTCATATGCTTCTTCTATCTGCTTAACCATCTGCAGATAACCAGTATTCTGATCTCGTAGGATATCAATAGCAGCTTTTAGGCAATCATACCTGTGCCTTAATGCTATAAATGATTGGTAAACCTTAAAGCACTGTCTGGCCACCGCTATCAAATCATCTTTTGTCAGTCGTTTGAGGATTTTTTTACTTTCATCTTCTGCATACGCATCAGTACAGGATAAACCAAAATAATCCTGTTCATAGGAATCATATCCTAAAAGCCCTCCAAAATCCTCACCAGCTCCTATTGCCACAAAAAACTGGTCAAAGCAATCAGGAATCCATTCTTCGTTTAAGTCTTCAAGCATTCTTTCGCATTCAGCACATAGGTCTCCGAACATCATTCTAAATTCGTATGCTTCATCTTCGTTTCCATCTAGCGCATTTATTAAAGTTTCTTCGTCTGTATCAGCATACCAATGAACATCTTCGCAGTTCTCTTGGATATCCCATAATTCCTCTCGAATAGTCATTAAATTTAAGTCCTTCGCTATTGGCTTTTTATACCTAAGCTGCCTTGCCTTTTGCCTCCTTGTTTCCTCAGCATCCATACAAACCTCCTAGTTATGTGTGGCATTGAAATTTTCCATCGCCCACTTATTCCCTGTCGCTGCTACCGCTATCTTTGTACGCTCCTGTGGTGTTAGGACCCCATGTGGCAGACTGTCCAAAGCCTCCATAGTTCCGCATTCATCACAAATCATAGTTTTGTTATCAGTTCTCGATAATGCCAGAAGCCTTTCAAAACCCCTGCCGCATTTAGGACATGTTTTCATGTAAAACCTCCATAATCTTCAAATGTCATCTGCTTTCCTGGTGGCTCATAATTCATCCAAAGCACTTCTTTTTTTCGGGAACTTACCTGCGAATATGCTGTTGTTTCGCACCGATTCCAGCCTATCAACATACTTTTGTATAGGTCTGTATCATATCCGCTAATAAGCACTTTCCCTTTGTGTTCTATCAAAATCGTCAATAATTCCTCATGCTCCCGATTCGTCATTTCGCACCTGTATTGCTTTCCGTGCCGGGTTTCCAGCATATAAGGTGGATCGCAATAAATAAGCACATTCTCAAAATTGAATCGTGGTATCAGTTCTATTGCCGGCCTATTATCTATCTGTACTCCCCGGAGCCTTTCGGCTGCCGACAGGATCTTCTCCGGAAGATTGCACCAGTCCTGTGAAGCGTATGAACGTTCCCTGCCCTGCACATCATTTTTCCAGCCGACTTTCTCACCAGTTGTTCTAAAGCCGTGCCCCATGTTTAACCGAATGTAAAAACTTGTTGCCCTTTCAAATTTATCCTGTGACTGTTCGGAAAATGCTTTTTCATATACTTCACGT
>OFFP01001648.1_pt1 | contig 14642 bp, 9 predicted proteins | sample 1521431 | NCBI WGS metagenome assembly OFFP01 (sample SAMEA3504104, study PRJEB24116) | mouse gut metagenome | biome: mouse gut; feature: mouse-associated habitat; material: faeces | place: Denmark | collected 2011 | reverse complement strand
CCTTTAATCCCAGCACTTGGGAGGCAGAGGCAGGCAGATTTCTGAGTTTGAGGCCAGCCGGGTATACAGAGTGAGTTCCAGGACAGCCAGTGTGAACAGAGAAACCCTGTCAGGGGGAGGGGGGGGAGGGAAACATCTAACAAAAATCACTAGAGAACACTCTTCTTGGTCAGAATTGGGGGCATATATTAAGAAATTTTTTCATGAAGCCTCAGAAATCACACACCAAACCTGAGCCTGTGTGAAGCCTTTCTATCATCTCTGGTCATCCAGCCAACTCCAGACTCTAAGGCCCAGGAATGACCACTCCAACAGCACTCAAAGAAAATTGAACTGACAAGCTGCTACTCAGGCTCTCTCAGTGTGAACCAAGATATATGAAGCCTGAAGAGACCATTTTGAGATAGAGCAGAAAAGGGGGGAATAGAAAAGCCGCCAAAAGACAGTAATGAAATCCACTTATTTGTCAATTAAACTAGGCTGTCATCCCTGCAAACTATTTCCTACCTAGAATCTCACAAGATCCCTGTAAAGCAAATGAGCTACAGGCCTTTACTTCTTCCTTCAAAGCTCTTGCTATTCTCAAGAAGGGCTCCAACACAGCACCCTTCAAACTTAAGGCATATAGTGTTGTGATGTCTAATCAACCTATCTCCCTTAGTGATTATAGCAGAGCAGGAACATTTGCATGCCAAATATGCAGTTTCTTGAACCAGGCTACCTCCACAGAGAGCCCTGTAGATGATCACATAAACAAACACTTGGAGGAGACATAGGTGAGTGCCTGGAGAAGTTGGTGGACTGTTGCATTGGATTGTCTATGTTTATGGTTAGACATGAGGGCAATCTGCCTCTGATACACATCATCCTACCTGCTGTTCCTTGGCACTTGGGACACAGATGTTCTTGCTGGCCTCCTCAGAGAACCTCTTTTCTTCCCCACAGGACACTTATGGCCAGCCTGCTCCACCAGCAGCCTTCTGTTCTCATTCAGTAATATCCTTACGTTTTCGTTGAGTTGAGTGCACTCACGGAGGAGGTGGTCCTCCTTAATGCTGATCCACAAAGAAAAATTGGTGATTCCCAGCCAGATTCCATTGGCTTGCCACTCCTACAAGTCCTATGATCCCTGCAAGGGCCCTGATTCCCAGACAGCCCCCAGAAGAGTCCACAGTTACATAGCAGCACCAAACAGAGGCAGGTCATATCAAGATACCAGCCATATTCCACAGGACTCAACAAACTTCTAAAAACCCTGACACCAAGAGTACACCATATACATGACAGAAGAGGAAATGTTCCTCATGGTTGATTATAGGTCTGTGGTACCATAAAACCTTCAGCAGGGAGAGGGCTTATCTCCTCTGAGAGAGGTGAGCTGACCCAACAAGTGTACACTCTTTCCATTTTTGTCGGGAATCCTAGATCTTTTAATCTGTGGTCAGAACCCTAGAGGTTCAGGGTTCCTGGATATTCCCAGCGTGGTGGAAAAGTTTTCTATGTAGAGGATCTTGAATTTGGAAGAATAAAGATTGGAGGGTCTTGGACACTCTTCACACTTAGGACAACTGTGTCCAAGAGGTACAAATCCAAGACCCTTGCCTCAGGGCAGGGTTCCTGGATAAAAACAGATAGCATAAAACCAGAACCCTTGCTTTTGTTCAAAGTCCTAAAAGGACAGAAGCATTCCCTGCCTAGTTCTGGGGGTCTCAGTTGTGTCACTGACTCACCTGTAGGAATAGTTATCTTCTATCAGTTCCTTGGAGTACTGCATGGAACCAATTATGGACTGGATCATTTTATTCATATCCAACATTGTCTTCTCATGTTGTGATTTAATGATGTTGAATTCAGTGTTCATCCTGTGGCATGGCCCAAGAAGCAAATAATATGCTGAATTAAGGAATCAATAATCATGTGCAAACAGGCTATATCATGTACTACCCAAGCCAAGTGCATGCCACATCCTGGCTCATTCAAACTGGGTCCCCTAGGTGCTAATTAAACTTACTATCCTGGGCAGAGGACAGCAGAGCCAGGAGACCAAATGGAGCTAGCTGACCTTCAAGGGCTTCCCGGGCAAGCATGTAGGAATAGAGTACTTCTATGACAATTTTACACTACACTGTGCCACAGGCAAGGGTCCAGTAGATATCTGTAATGACTTTCCTCTTATTTTTAAGGCAGGGATTCTCATTCCTTGGTTCCTGTTGTTATGTGAATTCCCAGAGGACACAACTAGTATTTACAGGAGAAAGGCTTTATCACATCTCCTCCAGGAGATTCCTGTGTGACAACAAGGAAACACCAGGAGCAAACTTCCCTGGTGATCACTTTGGACCTCTATGGACTCAACACTAACAGGACCTGCAAACTGTGCATCACACAAATCCTCAGACCCCATCAAAGGTCCCAGAGCCCCAGTCCTGAACAAAACACACGCAACTATGTTCACACACACAGACACAATTAGAATGCCAAATAAATCCAGACAGGTGCCATCTCTCAGAATATAATGAACAATATCAGAGTAAAGCCTTGAAGCCTGCAGGCATTGCATTCACACACTGAGAGACAGTAAGTGTGAGCAGGACATTCTAGCTGTTCACAGCAACAATCAGAATGCAAAAACCCCAAGGTCAAGTACAAAAGAAGATGATAATAAACACACAGCACCTTGTTTATCCAACAATTAAACACCTGTCAGGGCTACTTAATTGAATGATGGGAGATGACACACTCCATTCATGGAAGGAAATTGGGTTAACAGATGGCACAATACAGTCAACAGGGTACTGGGCATAATTCCTACCTGTAGTTCAAATCCTCATACATGTAAAGGTTCAGGATTCCACACATTTCCTCCATGTCATTGCTGATCTTCCTCATATCCAATTTCAGTTCTTCTAGTTCATTTATTTTTGATCTCTTCTTAGTCATTTTGGAATTTTGGGTTGAAGTATTTCTAGCAGACCCTGCAGATAGGTAAACACAAAAGAATTTGCATACTTGATGGCCCAGGGGCAGGGGAGACCATTCTGAGTCCCAAGAAGAAGATGGAGGGAGAGAAAAGATAAAGACAGTGAATTCCTAAAAGAGCAGAAAAGCTATCTTCCAGCTGGTTTGCTAAGCTATGTTCCTCTTCCTAACCACCATTGTCAGACATATGCCACACTCCCTGTTACAGGCCCGGTTGCCTTGAAATGTATAAGCTGCCTCAGACATAAAGATATGGGGAACATTGTCAGGTCATATCAGATGGGACGCAGGGAAATCCTGAAGTTCATAGTGCTTAGCACTATCAAGCACTAATTAATCGTGTGTCTTCAAATCCAAAGTGTCTGAGTCCTCACCACATGACATGACCAGGGGAGCATCCTTCTCTGTTCTTTTCATCAGAGACTCAAGTTACCTACAGTAATCTGGAAGATGAAGTGCTTCAACTCCCTTCCATGAAAGGACACACTGTTATTCTCATAGTGCCCACTCCTGACATTTTTTGCCACTCAAAATGAAATTAAATAGCTCCCAGAAAAGTAGCTGCAGGTTTGTCAATTCCTGGCTCTGTCAAACTAATCATCAGAAATTCTTGACTCTTTTTCTGACATTGACAAAGTCCAAGGCTTCAGCTTGTAAGACCTACTCCTGGAAGGCCCAGCTCAAGCCTACCTCTACCAGGAAGTTCCCCAACTCTGCCCAGGACTCACTGTGCCTTCTCCAGAATGATTTCCTTCTTCCTTTTTCATGAGAAAGGATTCCCTCTTCCTTCTCTGTTGGTCTGGTCTCTCCTTCATCGCCATTCTCTTTCTGACATAGCCTGAGCAGCCAGGAAAACATTCCTGCTGGTGAACCCAGAGCAAACAGAAGGGATGAACCACAGGCAGTTGCTGTCACCACAACACAGGTGACAACACAGAAGATTCTAGTTCTATCCTAGATACAAGAGATTCTCCAAGGAAGGCATTACTGATGATGTCACTAGCAACTGCCATGACCTACCTGTTAACTAGTTCTGCCCAGCTTGGTCCTTTTCTGGGGTGCCTCTCCTGGAGCCTCTCATGGACCCGTGGGATCCCCTTTGGCAACCTCTCCTTCCAAAGCTGGAGAATTCTACTGCTTCATTAGATGTCATGTGCTTTTGAGGGGGAACGTTGGTTAGGACTCTGACATGCTTAAGAGATTTTGTTAGCCCCAAATCTCTAGGGACTGTGGATGTAGTAGATTTTTCTCAAAAATAAATATGCCACCTGAGTCAATTCATATGACATATACTCCAATTTCCCAGGGATTTCCTGTATCACAGAGGCAAATATCTTTCTCCTATACATTTAATTGTATAAAACCTGGATGATATTTTCTAACGGTGCATTCCTTGATAGTGGTTATTCTTGTCATTCTTTCCATACATAAATACATACATATATATGTATATATATATATCCATGTGTTTCACAAAATCTCTGGTTTACAATGCTATCTTTTATAAGGAAAACTCCCTATTCTTTCAAACATAGGGGATCAACTACAGGGCAAATATAAATGGTAAACTTGCTGTCCCATCTTCAAAACATTATCTTGCACATGGTCCTGTTCTCAAATACAACCAGACAATTTAAGTGGGCATCAGAGAGCAAAAGTCATCCTGGACTGTACATTACTACATTGTAGCCCCATAGCAATCACTTCTCCAGTATCTGTCTTCCTGAATTGCGAAGTTGAGCAATGAGGGTGTTGCAGGTTGTAACATCATACTGTACTCACAGCAAATATATAACTCAGAATGTAGGGCAGGGAATGCAATGGCTGAGTTGAGATGAAACCTCAATTTTAATGTGTCTATAAGGTCAGGATGCTGTCCCTTTGGCATTATCATCTCTGGCTTTTGTGTTCTTATGCTGGCTTTGCTGAACCTGTGCCCCCTAACCTCACAGATTTAAGAGTGAAAAATCATGTATATCTTCTTTCAGAAAACATCTGAATTTCACTACCTTCTTGAGCCACACAATATCAATATGCAGAGCTCAAAAATCAGGGGGAGATAGGTGATGGCTTCAAAGATGAGGGCTTTTTCTTACAATTAGGGCGCATATTTTTTTCCAATGTGATTTTTCCTTTTCTCTTTCACTAAGGGTGGCTTGTGTGTTTGCTGGCCTAAAGGGTCCTGGTTCCAACAACATGGGGCTTACTCTATAGAGGCTCAATTTTACCAAGAAAAGGATTGTTGTAGAATCATGTCGTGACAGCAAGTAGTTCAACTACACTGTCTTAGGTCCAGCTGACCTGGTATAGGACTGACGACCTGAGCTATCTGAGGAAAGGAAGCAGCATGCAGTGTCACACAGCTCTCTCTGATGCAAACTGCTGGAATTGGAATAGGGATGTTTGTTTGTTTGTATGTTTGGTTGTTAATTATAAAAACAAAAAAAAGTTAGCCACAGTTGGTACATGCCAGTAATCTCAGCACTCAAAAGGGTTTTAAACAATTGTTGTTGTTTGTATTCCTGTTGCTTTTATTGGTTTTGTTTTGAACTCTCCCAGCTATTTGCACTGGACCCAGAATATTAAGCCCATGCTCTGTACAGTCCTATCATTTATGTTAATCAGTGATTTTATTCTTAGCAACCACTCCTGAGATGATCTCATTACTCACTTTCAAATAAAGAAAACAGTCATACAGACATTAGTTAACTTGTATGGTCTCACGTAATCAACTCATCATGACTGTAGAGTGGCATCCCAATCTTTGAAATACCCAAGCTTCTGTTTTTGAGATGCCAGGCATCTGTGGAAGACTCGCTATCTGGTATGGTAGGGGACCTGGAATGGCTGCCACCTGAAGGCCAACACTGCCCCTCCAGTGCCTCTGAAGCCTGAGGCAGAGGTCAGCCAACAACACAGGAACACTTGGCCACAGCCAGTTCAGGACTGTACTTTGGATGAGCCCTGAGACCTGGATTAACAGAGGTTTCCAGAGTTCTGGTAAAAGTGAGCACAAACACTTAGACTTGAGGAGAATAATGGATCTATGGGACAAACATCTTTCTTTTTTATTTATCTTTGCTATGTTCCTAGTTTATGTCAATACCAAAGGCACCCTACTTTACAACATCTATTCTCTCTGGGTGTTAAAGTTATTGCCTGTGTATACACACTAGAGTTACTAGAACAATACATTCTGTCCAATTTTTTTAAATAATTAAATATTTTTGTATTAATATCTTTTTACTTATTCACTTTACACTCTGCTTTCTGCCCCCTGACACCTATATTCTTTCCCCAATATTGCTGGCTGCTTCTTTTCTGAGGGAATATGGGGCAGCTATCTCAGGTCATCCCTTCTCCTACCAAAGCTAAGTGACCCTGTCCTGGAGAAAGGTGCTGAGGGTGCTGGGAATGAATGACTTCTGCTTGGCTTTCTTCTTGTTCCACTTGGCTGGCTTTGAGCAGTTCTTGCAGAACTGTCCTTGAACTTGGTACTTCATCCTGATGGTCCATAAGAAGCACTGGTTTGATTAATGTTTGAGAGTATATTTCCATCAAACCTACTCCCACTAGTATACTAACAATGACAAAGGAAATGAGATATGAGACATCTATTCCAGGAGTTTCCAATTGTTCTCAGACCAGCAGTAGAGAAGCCCACAAAGCTGGCAAAGGTAAGTGAGGTCACACAGGGACCTGAGAGCATACTGCTGCTTTCCTAAAGAATGTTCTAGAGGATTATCATACCTAGACTCCCATAGATTCGTGTGCACTGGACACCAAAGGGCTCAACATACTTTGCTTTTGTCACTCAGCTTCCTCAAGTATAAGAAGTCCCCCAATTTAGAGGGATTTGAAGGTATAAATAAGCCCCAGTTGCTAGAGGTACCTTAAAAATTGTGTTAAGAACAGAGAACTGATTGAGAATCAGAGACCAAATGCTTACCAAGAGCAAAGTCATAGCTCAATAAATAAGAAAATCTGAGTAATAAGCCATCAAGTGAAAACTGAAAGTAGCAGACCATGGACCACTAAGGTTGGTCCATGGCCTTCAGGTAGATCTATGTGGGAATTTCTGAGGAACCTCCATATTGATTTCCATAGTTGTCATAGCAGTTTGCAGTCCCACCAGAAATGGAAGAATGTTCCTCTTTCTTCAAATTCTGACCATGTGTTTAAACATGAGTTTTTGAACTTAGCATTCTTCACTAGAAAGTATACTGCTGGACACCAACCTCAGGGTCATTTTGGTTTTATTCCCTGAAGATTAAGGATGTTGCAGACTTCTTCAGTGCTCTCAGCCATTCAAGATTCATTGTGAATTTTTTGTGTAGTTCTATACCCCATTTTTAGATGGTGTTCTTAGCTCTTATGGTGGATAGCTACTTGAATTCTTTATATATTTTGTATATTAGCCGTGCATTGGATGGGGAGTTGGTAAACATTATTTCCGAATATGTAGCTTGCCAATTTGTCCTATTGGCTATGCCCTTTGTCTTATAGAAGCTTTTCAGTTTCTTGTGGCCCATTTATAAATTTTGATGTTAGAACCTGAGCTATTGGAGTTCGTTTATGATATTTATCCCCATTCCCATGAGTTTGAGGCTCTTTCCTGCTTTCTCTTCCATTAGATTCAGTGGGGATTTGGCTGCACTGATGAATCTGCCTTTAGTTTTAGCTTCAATAGCTGCTTGGCTGGACTTTTTGGTCCTTGAGTTCATAAGCCTTCTGCTTTGGTGTGGAAATTCTGGAGTTGCTTGAGACCATTCTGATCATCACCCCTAAAAGAGAGAGAAGCCTTGCATATTATCAGGTTTATTCTGGCCAAAATGCAGAAGAGTATATTTCTCTTGTCCTATTTTGAAAGGACAGCTGACTATCTCTCTGATGCTTATTTTCTGGATGGAAAGACTTCCTATGCAATAGGTCTGCAGTGTCAAAGACATATAGGTTAAAATACTCATAGATGTTTTTTGTTTCACCACTCAACCAAGGCATACTATGCTTTCTTTTCTCTCTTCTCTCTTCTTTCTCCTCCCTCCTCTCTCCTCTCTCCTCTCTCCTCTCTCCTCCCTTCTCCCTTCTATCTTCTTCTCTCATCTCTCTCCTTCCTCCTCCCTCCTGCTTCCTCCCTTCTCCCTTCTTCACTTCTCCCTTCTCTCTCACTTTCTCTCTCTGTCTGTCTCTCTCTCTCTCTCTCTCTCTCTCTCTGTCTCTCTCTGTCTCTCTCTACCTTTCTTCCTCTATCTCCCTCTCTCCCTTTCTCCCTCTCTCCTGATGGAGCCTAAACTTTGATGGCCTGATTTCTCCTATTCAGAGAGAAAAACAAAAGATTCCTTGGAGATTCATGTGGAGAAAAGGGATTTTCTGGGACTTCCTGCCATTCTCTCTGTGAGGGAGTGAAATTAAGTTAATTAGATACATTTGGATACATATTAGCTTTATTTAGCGTTGTTCTGGCTACGTCTTGAGCCTAAAGGAGATATTGCTAGCATAGTAAGTTTCTTGGTTTTCTTTGTTGCTAGCTTTGGAATATAGTCCAGTGTTAGTGAATATAGGCATAATTTAAATTTTAGCCCAAAAAGTATTTGGGGAATTGGGTGTGGTGCTGCACACCTGTATTCACAACAACTAGGTGAGGAAAGAGGGCCCAGATTGGGGAGCCAGCATAAGCTACATATTGAGACTCTGGATCCAGAGACAGGAGAAGAAAAAATGGGGGCTGGGATGTAGATCTGGGACAGAGCATATGCCAGTGCAAGGCTTGCCCTAGCATCACTAAAGTAAATAAGTAAGTAGAATCAAAGTGTTTTGCTGTTGAGAATGAGCGATTAGAAGATATTTAGCAAAGCAGTCCTTAATCTTGGGTGGGAGTGGGTAGCAGATAGGTAGTTAGAATTCGAGCTCAGTTTAAAAATGTGGGAGTATTTACAAAATACCTTAAGTGGAGAGAGGCTTGACTATACGTCATTGCCTAAAATTGGTTTTTATTTTCAAATGGTTCTGTACCTGTTGGCATTAGCTGTTGGCAGTATACCAGTTAATAGTCCAGAATTAATGGACACTTAGAAAGAGAAGTGTTTCAAAGCAAAAAGGCCACAATACAAGCTAGAGGTTGTACAGTTCCCCTTTCTGCCTGGATGGTGAGTCTTTGGCCTTGTGGGCTAGGACCACAGAAGTTCCTGTAATCGACAGCACTGTTGCTCACGGAATGTTTTGTTATCGGCGTAACAACTAAGAAAATTGACCCAGGGCAAACTTTTTGAATGTTAAGTTCTGACTACGGAACACATAGTGATTGCGGAATTGGGTCCATATTGCTGCCAGGGCAGCCTTCCAGTCTGTGCTGGTTCCATCTGTAGTCCTTTGGTTCTGGACTGATCAGGAACATGAGCCCTGCACCATGGCTTCTCAAGTACCCACTCATGGTTTTCAAGATATGACACATAACTCTTAAGTTCTATCACAATTGAAGGTAAAACCGTAGGACATGGGATTAGACACTTTAAGTGACTCATGATTCTGCTTGTGAGCAATTGATTAGTTCAAAATACCTGTAAGTAGTAATAGAGTGTTCATAAAGTTTTAATCATCTTTGGCTTATGTCTCTTGTACTTTGGGGGTGATGGTATGGCACCTTATTAAGAAGAAAACTGACTGGGGGTTCAGCTTTACTCCTTTCTGTATAACCCTGACTGTAGCATCTATACACTGTATGGCCAAGACTCTTTCTTGCTTTTGTTTGTTTGTTTGTTTGTTTGTTTGAAACAAGATCTTGCTGTGTAGCCCTTGCGGGCCTGTTACAATGTAGCCCAGACTGGCTTCCAGCTCTTGGGAGCACTCATATCTTAAACTCCAACATGCAAGCTTTCAACAAGATTAGTGATATGTTCTACATGGAAGTTTTATTGTATAGCCCAGGCTGGCTTCACATTTCAGAGGCTTGCTGGCATCTGCCTCTGGAATTCTGCAACCAAAGGTGTGCACTACAATGGCTCACCAATGAAGATCTCAAAGTAACAGTAATAAAAGGGAATTCGTGAGCAGCAGGGGAGAAATTATTTGAAAATCTAAAACACTAAAGAAAGTCAAGGAACTTTTTATAAACCAAATGAGACAATATGCCATGTATTTGAAATTGTAGTAGCCATATTGAGAAATAGAGTTTGATGCTGGAGACCTGCCATAAATGCCAAGTCAGATTGGGCCAGAGGTGTGCTAGGGGACTCCCTCAAAACAAAGAAACACACTGAACAAAGAAAAGACAAGTGGATGTCCCTTAGGTCAGAGAACCACTGTGAAAGCTTTTAACTAGGAGAAGCAGTTAGTAGGTCAGAAACTATTTTAAATTGGGGATTCCTTGAAAGTTTCTCAGAAGCAATGGGCTTCCACCAGGCTTTTCCCCTGAGCTGCCTTTAGTGGGAAATGAGGCAGCTTTCCTTTCTTTGCCTACACAGTATTTCCACCCATCCTGGGTTTCCTCTACAGCTGCAGATGCTGTAGAGTTGCAGTCATTTACTTAGCAGGAACCAGCTTAGACTGGCTTTGCTTTTCAAAGTTACAGGCCTTAGGAGCTGGCTACTGAATTCTGTGTTGATCAGAGCGGGCTGCATGGCTAGGTTTTTATAAGTAACGGATACCTGAACTTTGAGGAATTAATTGCCTGGCTCCTGGATGTGAAGCTGTGCAATGTGTGTCTAAGCAATCATCATCCTTTCAAAGAGTAAGAAATGGAACCCGTCTTCTTTCCCAAATAGGCATGGGCCTTAGACCACCTTTCACTTCAGTCACCCTTGACTGGATTCTGGGAAATGTTGCTATATAAAACCTGAAAGTTTAATGTGTAGGTTGAAATACAGGATAGCTGCCAAAGTGACCTTTCACTATATAGAGTGTGGGGAAGAGAACATTAGAATCATAATCACATTTTGGTCCCAGCTTGTGCCCTCTGTCTTCTTTACATTAAAAGGAAAAGTCTGAACTGTGTTAGGCCTTTTACTAGGGGTCTTTGTCTTGACTTGTCTGTGACCAAATAGTCAGACTAAGACAAAGGTCAATAAAAGGGCATTGTTTTGGTTTTGGCTGTGTATAGGCTTTCTGTACTCTAGGCACTGATCTGGATCTCCGACCAAGGCCATTTAATGCTATTGTTTCTTAGAAAGTTCTCGGCAGTGTGTACTTGTAGGTACAGAAGTTCATATTATAGGGCCAGAAGGACTTTTGAAGTCCATTTTACCCCATGTTTTCCCTCGCTAAAGGGAATAACTGAAGCACAAGAGAGGCTGTCTCTGTGTTTGAGAAACATGGCAGCACTCTCTTGCTGAATGACCTAAAGGGATTTCACGTTTTCAGTGTAGTTAAAATCTCTTAGAGCTGGCAGCGGATCATTGCTGGGCTTAAGGTTGCACCTGAAACCTGAAAGAATCAAAACCCCAAATCTTAGTTTCCAGGAATTTTCAAGGTCAAGGCTAAGTGACAAACTAAAGGAGGAACCTGAAGGGCTAAAAGAATTGATCTACTGAAGAGAGCACCCCCCCCCAAGTCAGTAGAGAATTCACCATTGGAAAATCACTAACAGCACTGTGAAGTTTTCTAAGGTGGACAGCAGGAAGCCTGTCCTTTTCCTACCCTCTCCCTCAGCCCCTCTTCCCCCACCTGTGTAGGATTTTGAGGTCGAATGTGCATTGTGCACTGCTGCTGCAAGGTAGCTCTTCCCTGTGGCTGTGCTGAAGCAGCTGGCCAGGGAAGCCTGGGAGCTGAGGCTCCAGCCTGTGGATTCTCTTTCCTCAGACTTTAGTCTGGACCAGGGAGTGGTGTTCTCTCCTGTGGGTGTGTGTATATATATTCTTTACTTTATACTTTGTTCACGTAGTTCGGTGCATTCTTCCAGGCATTCTGGATGGGCGCTTTAGCCTAGACATTTATTTCGGCATATTGTCATCTTGGGCTGCATGCATGTCCTCTCTTGTTTCTGAGTCCTCACCATGCCCTTCCCAGCTTCCTGTTAGCCAAAGGGAATCACTCTTTCTGAACCAAAAGCTCTCAGAGCAGAGCTGAACCTCCCAGAAAATGCTCTTCTCTACCTAATGCGCCAGATGGGGGTGGGCCCGAAGCTAAACAGCACTGTAGAGGTGGCCTAAAGGACCGGAACCCCCAGGCAGAGGTGGGAGGTAAGGTCCTAGCAATGGTGCTGAGTGAGGGTCCGTAAGACCCAGTTCTTCTCCTGTGCAGAGGGAACTTTTACTTAGCTGGAATTGAACCTCGTGGTCCGAGTATGTGAAGGGATTCAGGGTCCAGAGTGCACCCCAGAACATAGGAGATAGCTCCATGTCCCCCTTTCCCTCAGGAGCCTTCTCCTCACTCCTGCTGCCTAGAACAAGGGGAGGAGGATCTCCACTGCCTGGCCTGCTGCATCATGCCCCTGCCTATCTCTACTCTCCATTTCCTCTGAGCCCTCCAGACCCTAGGAGGAGTGAGAGGGAGGTCCTTCGAGGCTTATCTCGACATCTGTCATCTCATTCTGGTGCTGGTCATATCCTGGGTCAGCAACACCAGAACATCCCAAGGCTGGGTGCCCAGGCGTGAAGTGCACAGAGGACCCAAGAGGTCTAGGCAGGGGAGGCTTGTGATCCAGGGTCCCGGGTCCAGGGTGCTGCGCAGAGGGGATCGCGGAAGATGGTGCTAGCTAGGGGCAGGGCTCAAACTTTCAGGCAGAGCCCAGCAGCTGACCACAGCCCCTGGGGCACTGCTGTGTCCCTGCAGGAATCAGAGAGGATGCCTGGGCCTGCAGCCAGCACCACCCTCAGGGCTTCGCAGGAGGAGCTGTCCCTGGGGCCAGTGTGGTTTGCCCCACTGCTGCAGAACCTGGAGAGGATTCATCCTACAGTGAATTGGAACAGGAGGGGCCCCAGAAGCTGATCCATAAAGTGTCCACCTCTGAACAGATGGGGACCAAGGTAAGGCTCAGGCGTGGACCTGTGAGAGGGCTGTGGGCAGAGGGAATGCTCTGGGAGATCCCTGGAAGTGGTATCCAGAAGAGTGGTGCAGGGGGGCCGGGGGGGGGGGCGGCCTGGATGGGGCGTGGCCTGGCGCAGAGGACTGGAAGGTGCTCTAGGGATTCCTGAGGTGGGTTGAAGAGATATCTACGGTGTGTTCTGGAACACTTGTCTAGCCATCATAGCAAGCATCTTGAAGCACGGTTAGAGCCGGGTGGCGAGATCCCACCTAGGAAACTTAAAGGGAGTTTGGTTGTTCACCCATGAGCTGCATGCTATGGAAGCCCTGCTGGAAGCTGTATTCTGCCAGCCACTGTGCTTTCCCACCCACAGCAAGCTGAGCAGCTTGAGTCTCTCAGTCAGTTTCCCTGGTGTGCTGTGCCCACAGGCTGCCCAGGCTTCTGTGTTGCAGGTTCCCTCAAAGTGTAGGGCTCAGACATCCATGGTGGTTCATCACAAATTAATTTCTTTAGGGTATTTCAGGGTGTGGTAGTGCTTTTGTGGCATTTTTGTGCTGATTAGTCTCAAAGTTGAGCTTTCCTTTAATAATGAAGGCAGAGGCTACTGGATGTTAAGGGACTTAGATATTCTAACGTTCTTCTTAGTTTAGAAGTCTTCAACACCTAGACTGTCGTTGGTGGAGGAGTTAAAGCAAGATTTTGAGGAGGGAAATGATTAAATTAGTGGATGCTCCCTCTAGTAACAGATTTGCAAAAGCAATTCATCTACAGTCATTTCATGACAATTAGCTGCCTAAGGCTTATGGGAGTCTTACATGGAAACAGTTTGGATTAGTGTTTGTTTGAGCATGTGCTGGCATCTAAAATTCAGTAGATGTATACATGACAATGACTTCAGTTACCAGAGTCAAAGGTTGCTTCAGCCATGTTTACTCAGACATCTTGGAACTACTGTTTAATGGAGACGGATTTGAAGTTCATAGCATTTGTAATTTTTCTGAATTTCGATTTTTTGAAAACTAAAGCTAACCATACATTTAACTTGTGAAAAATTATTCAAAACAAAACAAAACAAAAACAAAAATAAACAAACCAAAAGACACAAAACCCTGGCCGGACAGTGGTGGCACAAGCCTTTAATCCCAACACTCCTGAGGCAGAGGCAGGCAGATTTCTGAGTTCAAGACTGGTCTACAAAGGTTGTTCCAAGACAGCCAGGACTATGCAGAGAAACCCCGTGTCATAAAAAACAAAACAAAACAAAACAAAACGAACAAACAAACCTGAAAAAGTGAGTTAAAGAGAAAAATGGCAGGTTTCAAAAATGGCACATCATATACTTATATGCAATGGTCAAAATTCCATGCCTATTAATATCAATATCGGCAAGTAAGATTCATGCCATTTGAAAAAAAATTAGGGATGGCATAAATTGAACTGAGGAAGTAAGATTGAACAAAAAATTTGATAGAGGGCACTATTAAGTTGTTGGCTTAATGAACATGAAAGATTGTAATGTTTAATTTTTGGATAAAGCATGTTTATTACGGCTACAATAAATCTAAGAAAATGTTTTTGTTTGTTTCTTTTTGTTTTGTTGTTGTTGTGGTTTTTCGAGACAGCGTTTCTCTGTATAGCCCTGGCTGTCCAGGAACTCACTTTGTAGACCAGGCTGGCCTTGAACTCAGAAATCTGCCTGCCTCTG
>OFFP01001638.1_pt1 | contig 14717 bp, 15 predicted proteins | sample 1521431 | NCBI WGS metagenome assembly OFFP01 (sample SAMEA3504104, study PRJEB24116) | mouse gut metagenome | biome: mouse gut; feature: mouse-associated habitat; material: faeces | place: Denmark | collected 2011 | reverse complement strand
TTTTCCGTGTTCTGAGCATGATGGAGACAAACCTTAAGACGATGAGGGAAGGACGGGATTAAGATGAACTGGTTATGGATGATTGTGGTTACATTTTTTGCGGGAATGGGAGCAGGTTTGGGGACAGGATTTGCCGGGCTGAGTGCGGCGGCTGTCATCAGCCCCATGCTGATTACCTTTCTGGACTTCCCCGCTTATGAGGCTGTAGGCATCTCTCTGGCCTCCGACGTACTCGCTTCAGCGGTGTCCGCCTATACCTATGGAAAAAACAAACACCTGGACGTGAAAAACGGCCTGATTATGCTCTGCGCTGTGCTGGTCTTTACGGTGGCGGGCAGCTATGCGGCCGGTTTGCTGCCCAATACCACCATGGGCAGCTCCACCTCCGATTCATCGGAGCTCATCAGCTCCTGGGAGATACCGCTGGCATCCTCCTGGTAGATGGTGGTCATCTTCCCCAAAAGGATATCCAGCATGTTGCCAATGACTGTTACGTTGTCGCTTTCAATTCCGCGGATATCAAAAATCAAAGCGGTGGCGCCGTTCTGGCTGGCCTGGCGGATGGCCGCCTCCAGGTGCTGGGAGGTGTTGTTGGTGATGCTGGAAAAGCGCAGGTAGGCTACATTTTCCAGCATGGTGGTGGAGATGGTGGGAATGTCGATTTCCCGGCGGGTCAGCTCCACCGTCCGCTCTTCGGTATCCCGGCGGTAGATCAGGGTGACCTTGGTGCCGGCGGCCCCCCGGAAGGAGCCCACCAGCTCGGTGTAGTTATCCTTGGTGGCGGCGGTGTCGTCCACGCTGACGATAAGGTCCCCCGCCTGCATCTGGGCGGAGGCCGCAGGGGACTGGGGGTAGACGGTGCGCACCCGGATGTAGCCGTCCACGTCCAGGTCGGTGACCACGCCGATGCCCACATACCGTTGGCTTTCAGTCTGCTGGTAGGCCTCGTATTCCCGGTCGGTGAGGAAGCGGGCATAGGGGTCCCCCAAACCGGAGATATAGCCGGAGGCGATGCCCGCCCGGAGGGTCTCCTCCTCCAGCTCCCCGGCGTCCACCACCTGCCTCCCGCCGAAGTATGATTGGTTGAACAGGTCGGCGAACCTCCCGTCGTCCTCCAGGTAGGACAGCATGGCCTCATTCTTCTGTCCCATTGACTCCCTCCTCTCCGGCAGGGACTCATAGGCCCAATGCCCTCTCCCTGCCATTCCACGCATTACTTTGATGTTTACATTCCTTACGGTTCTACAGTTGCCTTTTCCAGTGAAAAACGGCAGAGATGCCATTTGACATCAGAAAGAAACAGAAATAAAGATTGTATTGCTATGAATCAAGAATACTATAAGGAACATGGAACTGTCAAGTGGGGATTTTGTGCTTTGGTACTTTTTCACCGGGCTTCTATTTCATGTCCGCTGCCATGGCCTCGAAGCAGTGCCCCAGGTAGATGATATGGGACATGGCCGTGATGGCGCAGCGCAGTATCTTCTTCTCCGGGCTGGCGGTGTTCCCCACATCCTCCAGCACCTCCTTGTACCCAAAGATGTACTGCAGCATGTTCTCCAGCTCCTGGCAGAAATAATCATAGGCCGTGGGCGTGTCGTGGGTGCGTTTCTGCATTTCGAACAGACTGCCGATGTTCTCCATGGACAGGACATTCTTCGCGATTGCGATGAAAAACAGATATGCGATCTGCTCTACATAATACTGCTTCTTCACGGGACTCTGGATATATCCCTTCTTCACATAATTGCTCACCATGGACGCGGTGATCTCCTGGCAGCCCAGCGCCGCCAGGCTGTTGTTCACATACCGCACCACCTGATCCAGATACAGCCCCATATCCGGCAGCTCATGATACCGGGGCATATGGAATTCACTGATATTGACACTCATCTCACGCGCTTCCTTCCTCTGCTGCCCATTATAAGACAGATTCCTCCAAGCGTCAACAAAATATGGAAAACCACTTGACAGGTTTTTTAAAAACTGTTATAAATAACATGTGAAAGGTTTTTTAAAAACCGATAGTATAGTTTTCCATGCCTTAAGGAGGTTTTTTACATGAAGTATAAGATTGTATCCGACTCCTCATCCGATATCCTGGCCCTGCCCCAGGTGCCTTTCGCCTCCGTGCCCCTGCACATCATCATCGGTTCCCATGAGTTCATCGACGACAAGGACGTAGACCTGGAGCTGCTGGAGAAGACCCTGGCAGCCCACAAAGGCCCCTCCAGCACCGCCTGTCCCAGCGTGGGCGACTGGCTGAAGGCCTTCGGGGATGCCGAGACCGTATTCTGCGTCACGATCACCAGCGCCCTGTCCGGCAGCTACAGCTTCGCCATGTCGGCCAAGAAAGAGTATGAGGAGCAGTTCCCGGGCCGTTTCGTCCATGTCATCGATTCCCTGTCCACCGGGCCGGAGATGGCCCTGATCATCGAGAAGCTACAGGAGCTGATCCTCTCCGGAAGGGAGCGGGAGGACATCCTTCAGGAGATCACGGCCTACACCCGGCGCACCCATCTGATGTTCTCCCTGGAGACCCTGAGGAACCTGGCGAACAACGGGCGGGTGAGCCCCGCAGTGGCCAAGCTGGCAGGCATCCTGGGCATCCGGGTGGTGGGCCAGGCCAGCGCCCAGGGAGAGCTGCAGCTGCTGAACAAATGCCGCGGTGAGCAGTGCGTGCTGTCCAGCGTCCTGAAATACATGAAGGAGATGGGATACCAGGGCGGCAAGGTCCTCATCTCCCACAATGGCAACGAGAAGATGGCGGCCGCCCTGGCGGATTCCATCCGGGAGAGCTTCCAGGCCTCCGATGTCCGCTTCTATACGGCCCGGGCGCTGTGCAGCTACTATGCGGAAAAGGGCGGGCTGCTGGTGGGGATAGAGTGCCCGGACATCAATTCATGATGCTTGATTAGCGCATGTCGTCCACATAGGCCCGAAAATTGTCGGCCTCTCATGAGCGCCCAACGCTGCATATGCAAAAGAACAGCCGGTTTCCGAGCCCTTGAATGCCTCCTATCCCAGCTTCGCCAGCGCCTCGTCCAGCACCTCCAGCGTTCCCGCCTCCAGGTGCCCGGCAAAATGCGCGGCCAGCTCCCGGATGCTGCTGGATTTCATGTGATCCGGCACCTGTCCGATCTGGGGTATCTTCTCCGTCAGGAAGCTGCGGATGGCAGGGACACCCAGAAGCTCCTTTAACGGCGTGGCCGTGCTGTAGATCCTGCGCAGGGGCGCTGTGGTCTCATAGGTGACGCTGTAGCTTCCGGCCTCCAGACGGCAGACCCCGTCCTCCACATGGGCGAATATGGCATTCTCCTTATCCCCGTACAGGCTCTCAGGCGCATAGGGCAGGGTCACGTCCGCCTGGCAGCCGAAAGGCACGGTAACCCGGAACTCCAGGTGGTTATCGTCCACAGCCTTCCAGGAGGTCTTCCACAGGCCCATGGCCGACTGATACCTGGCGTCCACATGCCCCAGCCTGGCATCCACCACCGGGCTGATGCACACATGCCGGAAGCCTATGCTGTCCTCCGCCTGCCGGATGCCCGCCACATAGGCGTACATCCACTCCACGATGGAGCCGTAGGAATAGTGGTTGAAACTGTTCATGCCCGTGGAGGACACGCTGCCGTCCTCCAGCATGCTGTTCCAGCGCTCCCAGATGGTGGTGGCCCCCAGTTTCACCTCATAGAGCCAGCCGGGATACTCCTCATTGAACAGCAGCCCGTAGGCCAGCTCGTTCAAGCCCGCTTTGGTCAGCTCCTCGCCCAGGATAGGGGTGCCCACGAAGCCTGTCTGGAGCTTTCCGTCGTTGTCGTCGAACTTCTTCTGCAGGCGCTTCGCGGTCTGCTCCCTGTCCACGGTGAGGCCGTGCCGCAGGCTAAGCAGCAGCGCCGTCTGGGTGTCCAGGCAGCAGCGCCCGGAGGGCGCGAAGTACTCGTGCCGGATTTCCTTCAGCATCTTATCCGCCAGCTCACTGTAGTATCTCTCCTCCTCTGCCTTTCCCAGCACCGCGGCCGCCTTGGCCGTCAGCTGGGCGCTGTAGCGCAGATACACCAAAGCGATAAAAGCGTTCTCCGTAGCCCCCATGACGCCGTCGATGCCCCCGGGGCCGTCCAGGGCCAGCCAGTCCCCATAGTGGAAATGCTTCCGCCAGCCCTGGTCGTTCTGCTCCAGCCCGTAGATATGGTCCACCCACCCCTTCATGCTGTCGAACTGACCCTCCAAGATGGACTTGTCTCCGTAGAACCGATATACCACCCACGGAATCACGCAGGCCGCGTCCCCCCAGGCACAGGCGATGCCCTTATGCCCAAAGGAGGGGATCACGTCCGGCACGGCACCGTCCCGGGTCTTCTGCTCCGTGGCCATGTCGTAGAGGTACTTGGCAAAGAAAGCGTAGCTGTCCATCTGGTAGCACGCCGTGGGGGAGAACACCTCCGCGTCCCCGGTCCAGCCCATGCGCTCGTCGCGCTGGGGGCAGTCCGTGGGCACGTCCACGAAGTTGCCCTTCTGGCCCCACTCCGTGTTCAGGACCAGGCGGTTCACCATTTCGTTTCCGGTCTCCAGCCAGCCGTTCCTGGGCAGGTCGGAGTACATGGCCAGGCCTGTGAAGTCCTCCGGCTTCAGGTCGGTCACGCCCTCCACCTTGGCGTAGCGGTAGCCGTAGAACGTAAAGTACGGCTGCAGGACGTGCTCCTGGCCGTCCGATATGTAGATGTACTCCGCTTTGGCCGAGCGCAGGTTGTCCCGATAGAAATTGCCCTGCTGCAGCACCTCGCCCACCTGGACATGAATCTTCGTGCCCTTTGGCTCATGGATCCGCAGGCGGAAAGACCCTGCGATGTTCTGGCCCAGGTCCACCACGGTCTCCCCCGCGGGAGTATGGATCAGTTCCGCCGCAGGCAGCTCCTGCAGCGCCTTCACCGGCAGGCTCCGCCTGGCCGTCAGCGCCCCTTTGGGAGGCTCCACCGCCTGGGCCGCTGCCGCCGCTACGGGCTCCAGGGTATCGTCCATCTGTTCGCCGTCATAGATATTGGAAAAGAATATATTGCTGTAGTCCACCTGCCAGCTCTCGTCCGTGCCGATGGCCTCCTCGGTGCCGTCCTCGTATGTCAGGCGCAGCTCGGCCAGGAGCTTCCTGCCCTTTCCGTAATAAGGCCTGCCGTCGGGATCGTTGAAGCCAAAGCGCCCGAAGTACCAGCCGTTGCCCAGCAGCACGCACAGATTTCCCTCTTCCTTCAGCTTCTCTGTCACGTCATAGGTCTGGTACTGCACCCATTCATTGTAGTTATTGCAGTAAGGGGTCAGCAGCTCCTCCCCAATCTTCGCCTCCGCCCGCAGGGTCTCTATGGAGCCTGCAGCCGCGGCGTCCTTTCCCGGGACATAGTATGCCTCGTACAGGCCCAGGCCGCAGATGTAGAGCCTGGCGCTCTTCACAGGCTTTGCGGGGGCGATGCGCTTCGAGTACATGGGATGGCGCGCCTGGCTGTCCCCGATCCATTTGGCGTTCCAGCCTTCGTTTTCCTTTCCGGTCTCGAACCAGTTCTCGTCGCTTACCGCCTCCTCCCCGGCATCCGTGCACACGGTCACTGTCCAGGTGTAGCGGGTGCGGGGCGCCAGCTCCATCTCAACGGGCTCCGCCAGGCTGTCAAGCTGCGCAAAGCCTGTGTCCGCCACCGTCTCGCCGCCTTGGCGCACCACCAGGCGGGCTTTCGTCTGGGCCTTTCCCTCTGCCTCCTCCACCTGCCAGGAGAAGACTGGCTTCTCCATCCAGTACCCCAGGGGGGCGGTGAGATGGTTGACCTTGCAGTTCGTAATCCTCATTTGCTTTTCCTCCTTAATTTAAGTTCCGCATCTGCCCCTCCAGTACCAGATATCGGCAGAAAACTTCCGCCCGCCAAAAGATGCGTCCGTAAGTTTTCTGGGCACTGTCGGGGCAGACGCTGATTTAAGTTCCGCATCTGCCCCTCCAGTACCTGGCACCGGCCGGGCAGACGCTGATTGGCCCTACCTTTCTTACAGATATTTCCGGAGATTCTCCAGCACAACCCGGTAGCCGTTGGCGTACATATGGATGCCCTCGATGGTGTACTCCTTTTTCAGCCTGCCGTTTTCGTCCGTCAGCCCGTCATTCACGTCGATATAATGGCAGCCCGTCTCCCCTGCCAGCCTTTCCACCGCCTCATTGGCCATGCGGATGTTCTCATTGGTGCGGGTGGCGAACATGCCTTTCGCCCACTCGGCGTCCGGCAGCTTGTCCACCTCGTTCACCGGGTAGTAGGCCATCATGTAGATCTCCGCCTCCGGCAGCCGCCGCTGTATCATGGCGATGATTTTCCCGTAGTTCTCCATCAGCTTCTCCACACGATAATCTGTTCTGCTGATGTCGTTGGTGCCGATATTGATGAATATCTTCCTCGGCTCCGTGGCGAACACCATCTCTTCCATATGCCGCAGCATGTCCTCCGTGGTGAAGCCTCCCACGCCCCGGTTGTAAATCACCGCATCAATCCCCTCGGTCATCCGCAGCTCGTCTATGGGGAACTGCTCCATCAGGGAGGAGCCTGTGAAGAGGATCTCCCCCTTCCTCACCTTTTCGTTCAGCACCCGGTAGCGCTGCAGTCTGTCCTGCTGCTCCTGCGCTCCCCTGGCCCGCATCATTTCCATGATTTCCTGCCTGTCGGCCATCCCGATCCCCTCCTCGCATCTCGCGCGCTCTTCCAGCCGGTTCCTCCCGAATGCCCTGGCTGTCCGTCACGCCCTATTACCCATCATAGCAGAAATGCGGGGAATATAACAGATACAAAATAAAAAATCTTTACTAAAATTTTGGACGTTTGGCGGATAGCCAGATCCGCAACGCCATGCTATACTGGATGTCAATTGCAGAACGCTTTGGAGGAGAAGAATCTATGGGAACCGGAATCATTGTCTGCGGCCTGAACGGCACAGGAAAGAGCACACTGGGCAAAGCCCTTGCGGAAGAGCTGGGGCATCATTTCATCGACAGCGAGGACATCTATTTCCCCAGGGCGGAGACTTATGCCTCCCCGCGCACCCGGGAGGAGGCGGAAGCCGTGCTGCGCGGCGAAATCCAGGCCCATCCGGATTTCGTCCTCTCCACTGTGAAAATGGAGCATGGGGAAAGCTTCTATCCCTTCTTCCGCTGGGCCGTGCTGATCCATGTGCCCAGGGACATCCGGCTGGAACGGGTCAGGAACCGCTCTCTCCAAAAGTTCGGCAGCCGGATGCTGCCCGGCGGCGATTTATATGAGCAGGAGGAGCGCTTCCTGGAAGCCGTGGCCGCCAAGGCGGAGGATTCCGTGGATGAATGGATAAGGGCGCTGAGCTGCCCCGTGCTGCGGGTGGACGGGACGAGGCCTGTGCGGGAAAATGTGGCGTTCCTTGCGGGACAGCTGGAACGCAAGCTCCCCTAATACCACTTCGCCTGCTCCCCCCAAATCCGTGCATACTCCCCGCCGGCCCTGACAAGCTCCTCATGGCCGCCGCACTCCACCACCTTTCCCGCCTTCATCACCACGACCTTGTCCGCATGCCTGCAGATTCCCACCCTGTGGGAAATGATGACGGAGGTCTTCCCCTGAATCAGCTTCAGGAACCCCGTGAGGATTTCATACTCCACCAAAGGATCCAGGGCGCTGGTGGGCTCGTCCAGCAGGATCAACCCGCTGTCCCGGAACAGCCCCCTGGCGATGGCCACCTTCTGCCACTCCCCGCCGGAAAGCTCGCTGCCGCCGAACTCCCGGCCCAGCTGGGCGTCCAGGCCTCCCAGTCCCTGCACCAGCTCCTGGATCCCCACAGCCTGCACCACCCCGCGGATGCGCTCCTCGTCCTCCCTGCGGGTGAAGTCGCTGATACAGATGTTCTCCCGCAGGGAGAAATGATAGTGCACGAAGTCCTGGGGCACCAGAGAGACGTCCCGGTAAAGCCCGCTTTTCCGTATCCCCGCTATGTCCCGGCCGTCATAATATACGCCCCCCGAGCAGGCCTCATATGCTCCCGTCAGCACCTTGGAGAGGGTGGTCTTGCCGGAGCCGTTGACCCCCACGATGACCACATGCTCCCCCTTTCTGATGGTCAGGTCCACCCCGTCCAGGGCATCCCTGTCCCCGCCCGGATACCGGTAATGCACGCCACGCAGCTCCACTTCCCGCTGAAAGGGCCGGTAATCCTCCTCCCCCTCCTTCTCCGTCTCCGCCCGGAAGAAGTCATAGTATTCCTCCACATGGTGCCAGGACTGCAGGAACCGGGCCACGTATTCGCTGAGCATGGAGAGATTGTCCTGCAGCAGGCCGAAAGCCGTGAGGCAGGCCGCGAACTGCCCTACCGCCAGCCCGCCCCTGACCATCAAGAGCAATGCGATGGCCACATTCGCCACATAGCTCAGATTCTTCAGCATCACCCCGGCCGCGGACAGCCTGATGGCCTTCAGCTCCAGCTCCTCCATCTCCCGGACCACCTCCACATTGGCCCCCACCCATTTCTCCTTCAGGAACCCGGCGAAGCCCATGGTGCGCATCTCCTTCACAGGCTCCTTGGTGCAGAAGAGCTGCCACAGATACCGAAGCCTCCTCCTTTTCCCCGACTGCTCCCTGTAGGTGCCGCTCCTCCTCTTCTCGTTCAGGACATCGATCAGCAGATGGGGCAGCACGCCCAGCACCGCCCCGGGCAGGAGCCATAGGGAAAAGCTGCCCACCACGAAGAAAGTGCTGACGCAGACCAGCGCCGATTCCACGTCCATCAGCAGATAGGAGAACATCCTGCTGGCGGCCAGATGCCTGGAATAGGCCGCGTCCGCCTTCCGGAAGCCGTCCAGCACCTTCGCCTCCTCCAGGGCCTCCAGCCGCAGCCTCCTGGCGTAGCCGTACATGTTCCAGCCGTAGGTGCCCTCCTTCCTGCCCTCCCCGTACAGCCCCACCGCCCGCAGCAGCATGGTGCAGACCGCGGGGAAAGCGATGCAGATGCACAGATATATGTTTTTTCGTTTGAAAATAATTATATTTCCGCCGTCCAGCTCCGCCGCCAGCTGGAAGATCTCCGCCGTCAGGACAGGCTGCCACACCTGCAGCACGCCCTCCGCGATGCTGGTGAGCAGCTTGCCCCACAGCAGAAGGGGCATGAACCTGTTCATGTCCGCCATGGCCTGCCGGAAATATCCCAGATGCTTCCTCATCCCGCTCATAGTCTGCCGCCTGTCCTTTCCTGGCCGATTCCCTCCCCGGCTCCTCCGGCTTCCGCCCGCTTACCCGCTGTATCCCGTGGCCAGGATTGTCCTCCATTCTCTCCGGCCTCCTCCGGGTTCCACCCGCATACCGGGCAGGCGCACGCCTCCCCGGCCATATCATATATCTTCCCACATACCGGGCAGTACCCCCATCCGTCCTCCCGGTACTGCTCATCCACCCACGTCTCCGGGCACTGCCAGTCCACCGCCCGGAAGCATTCCACCGCGAAATCCTCCTGCCCATTGCACAGTTCCATGAAATCCTGCCGGGTATATCCCCCGTCCGAAAGCTCCGGCACATAGCAGACCTGATCCGCATGGGAAAGGAACGCCTCCCCGTCCTTGAAAATCCACCCCTGCCGGTAATAATCCCTCTGGATCACCGGCCCTTTTTCTTCCGTCCCCGGCACATATGTACCCACCTTCAAATACTTTTTTTCCATGAACTTCCCTCGCTTTCCACAAAAATGTGACAGCAAATTACCCCAAAAACCGCCAAAAAGCAAGGGAACCATGGGAAATCACATATGGCAGCATTCATAGGGAATCCCGATATATTCCAGCACGGAACGCAAGCCCAGGCCGCCCGCATCCCAATCCCGCATACAGTACCGCCACAGCTTCGGGTGGGTCTGCTGCAGACGCTGGAACCGGTTGGGGCTCCCGTCTAAATGTGCCCCGAACATACAGAAGATACAGCCCGTGCGCTCATACCCCATATCATACCCCGGGCTGTAGGGACCCCCGAACCGCCGGATATACGCCCAGATATCCTCCTCCAGCCAGAACGAGAGCGGCGTGGAAATGGGACGCTTCGCCTCAAAAGCATTGCACCCGGTCTTCAGCCACTGCTGCGCCCGCAGGTGGCTCTCGCAGGCCATCGTCCCGATAAACGGGAAATTCCCCGTCTCCTTCGCGTACTTTTTCAGCGGCTTCTTCTTCATCTCATTGCAACACCCCGCCCCAATCTTAAAGGGCGCGTCCACCAGATACCGCCACTGCTCCGCCAGCTTGAACCGCGTCTCCCGCCCGTCCGGCCTGATCCCGTAGAACTTCTCCCGGAACACATTCCTGTCCCCGCACCGTATCCTATGAATCCACTCGCTCTGCTCCTTGCTGATCACCGGATACCCGTGCTTCTCCACCACCTGCCGGAACGTAAGCTCCGGGCGGAGCCACACCACGTTCGGTATGGTCTTTACGAACGCCCGTATCTCGGGAAATTCCAGCCCCGTATCCGAGAACACCGCAGGCACCTCCGGGTAAAGGAAGCGCACCAGATGCAAAAGCACCGAGGAATCCTTGCCCCCAGAAAAACTCACGTTCACCTGCCCTTCATAATGCTCATACCATTCCCGAATCCGCAGCCTGCTCTTTGCAATCTTCACATCCAGCGGCAGGCTCTGGAACTGCGTCAACTGCCACCTCTCCATACGCACCAACCCTTCCCCAAAGCCCCACGCCTGGCGGCATGGCAAGCCCTGGAATATAACGCTATCGTCCACAAAAGCGCGGAGACGGAATCGAACCGCCATCTCCCACCGATCAGTGGGCGGCCTGCATTAGCCTACCCGCGCAAACCATTCCTACAAATCACCATCCCATTCACAGAAAACTAGCATTCACAAAAGCGCAGAGGCGGAATCGAACCACCACCTCCCACCGGCTGGCGGGCAGCCTTCCATTAACCTACCTGCGCAAAATTCTGTTCTTCATGCCCGCATATTTTTGAGCCAGACATATGCTGAAAACAGCAGCCGGGGATCACCCCGGCGCATCCACATGGCGGGAAGCCTGCGACACTTTCTCTCCCTTATACATCCCCGCCCCCATCTCATCTATCTTCGAGAACGGTATCTCCGGCACCGTCAGATCCTTCCGCTTCGTCTTATCAATGAAATAGATATACCGGAGCTGGAAGCCGGGGATCGGCGTTGCCCCCACATAGTCCAGGTATTTCCTGAAATTGTAAGTGCCGCCCGTCACGTCAAAGAACGTAAGCCCGCCCAGCTCCTTCCGTGGGGAAGTAGGGTTGCTGGCCAGCGTCATCTTATGCACCCGGCTCCCATCCGGCAGCTCCGCAAGGTTCAGATTTTCCTTGATTCCCGTAAGCACAAAATTGCTCGCCCGGTAAATCGTACCGTCCCCGCAGGAACAGGCATCCGCAAAGCTGATCACCCATTTGATCTGCGGCGCATATTTCTTCAACAGCCTGATGCTCATGGAAATCGCCCGGCTCTCCGAATTGCGGGGAAGATAACTGTCAAAAGCCATCCGGTTCAGTTCCAGAAATTCATTCCACCCGGTATCCTTCACCAGCCCGATAATCTTTGACTTATCCAGGCTCGGCCCGTAGCTCATCACCCCATGGAGCTGCCCGTCCAAAAACACTCCAAAGTGCAGAGTACTGTTATTCACTACCTTCCCGCTGTAATGGTGCGCCTTCATGAACGGCGTTGCCACCTTCGCCGGGATCACCTTCATCACAATCTCCTTCGCCCTCCCCATAGGCGGCCTCCTTCCCCGCATGGCGCACGGCCAGGGACATTTTCTCGCCCTTATACATCCCCGCCCCTATTTCATCAATCCGGGAAAAGGGAATCTCCGGCACCGTCAAATCCTTGCGTTTCGCCTTGTCGATAAAATAGATATACCGGAGCTGATACCCGGAAAGCAACGTGCCGCCTGCTGCTTCCATGTACCTCCCCCAGCTGAAATTCCCGTCCGTCACATCAAAAAAAGAACGTCCCCCCAGCTCCTTCCTTGGAGCCAGCGGGTTCGCTTCCAGTGTCAGCTTATGGATTTTGGAACCATCCGGCAGCAGGCACAATGCCTCGTTCTCCTTGATCCCGGTGAGGACAAAATTGCTCGCCCGGTAAATGGTGCCGTCCCCGCAGGAGCAGGCATCCGCAAAGCTGATGATCCACTTCACATGGGGCGCATACTTCTTTAACAGCTTAATGCTCATGGAGATTGCCCGGCTCTCTGAATTGCGCGGCAATACGCTGTCAAAGGCCATCCGGTTCAGCTCCAGGTACTCATTCCAGCCCGTCCCCGCCACTAACGGCAGTATCTTGGACTTGTTCAGGCTCGGCCCATAGCTCATCACGCCATGGAGCCGCCCATCCAGGAACACCCCAAAATGCAGGCAGCTGTTATTTACCACCGTCCCGCTGTAATGGTGCCGCCGCATGAACGGGTTGGCCACCTTCCCCGGAACCACTTTCAGACTAATTTCCTTTGCTCTGCCCACTGCCTCACCACCTCATACACGCCGTTCCCCTTCCGGTTCTCATTGCCGAAAGTCTCCCCCACCTCCTCATGCTCATGCACATATTCAATGCACGCCATGATAAGCTCCGCCTGCTTGTCATGCAAAGTAAGGCTGATCTGCTGGTAGGGCTTCTTCTCCCCAGAATCCAGCGTGAACTCCTCCCCGAACTCGTCCTCGGAAATGCTCTCGAACCCGAACACCGTCATATCCTGGGCAATGTCCGCCAGCTCCAAAGGCAGCAGGTCAACGTCCCATTCCGCCAGCTCCCCCACCTTGTTGTCCGCCAGCCGGAACGCCTTCACCTGCTCCTCCGTCAATTCGTCCGCGATCACGCAGGGAACCGTCTTCAAGCCCAGCCTCCCCGCCGCCTTGTACCTGGTATGCCCCGCAATGATCTCATGCTCCTTGGAGATTACCAGCGGCACGAGGAAGCCGTACTGCTTAATGCTGGCCGCCACCGCCTCCACGGCATTGTCATTCTTTCTTGGGTTATTCCCGTATGGATGCACCTCATCCATAGACAACTGTAAGATATTCATAACCGCCTCCCGACTAAAAAAGGGCGGATACCTCTGTTCCGCTCGCTCCGTTCTTTTACCTGATTTCCCCGCCGCTCCCGCAGCATGGGATTAAAACATAATTTTAACCGCCCCTCCGGGCATTGAGCAGCCGCTCCATCATATCGTCATGGGGCGTTGCCCCCTTGTACTCCCCGGAGCAGTTCTCCCGCACCACCTGATAGATCTGGAACCATAAGTTATTCGCCTGCTTGGAGAAGCTCTGGCTCATGGAGACATATGGCGAGGGAATGGCGTTCCCCGTGGTCGGATGCTTCGCCAGAAAACCATACTCGGAAATGGCCTCCTCACACTGAATCCACCGGGAGATCGCCATGGCGTACTGCTCGATGATCTGCGCCGGTATCAGCTGGGAGCAGCCACGCTCATGGAGCCATTCCCATGTACGCTCGTAAATCTCCACCGCCAACAGCTCCCTGCCGCTTTTCTGCTGCGCCGCCAGATACTCGCGGGGCGGCGGCATCTGCTCCCCTTCCAGGTCGGCGGTATCGGAAAACTCCATGACCGTGAGCTTGCGCTTCCCCGGATTGCCCTCCGCCAGCTTATCCGACAATGCCTTTTTCTTCTGTCCCGCGCCGATCCGTGCGCCGCCGTGGCCGTTCGCCATGGGCTCCCACCTCCTCCCTTGAAAGCTCCGGGGCTATATACCCCACTTGAAAGCGCGATTTTTCACGCGATACCCCCCGCCCGCTACCCGTGGGGCGGGACAGTGAGATTTTCCTCCCCCCTGCCCCTCACCTGCGGCGTTCCCACCTGCCGCCCTCCCGTGCCGTGATCTCAGAATGGCACGGCTTGCAGAGCGCCATCAGGTTCCCCTCGGCATGGGTGCCGCCCTTCGACAGCGGCCTGATATGGTGTACTTCCTCGGCGGGTGTCACCTTCCCCGCCTTCCGGCATTCCTCGCACAAAGGATGTGCGGCTATGTAGCGGTCACGAATCCGCTTCCATGCCCGCCCGTACCGCTTCTTACTGGCCGGGTCACGCTCGTGCTTATTGTAACGCGCCGTAATAATCTTCTGGTGCTCCTCGCAGTACCGCCCGTCCGTCAGCTTCGGACAGCCAGGATAGGAGCAGGGACGTTTTGGTTTGTATGGCATAACCAGCTCTACCTCCTTCCGGGCAGAAAGAAAGCCCCCGCAAGGCAATCCCTGCAGAGGCTCCCTCCTGATCCAATATTTTCATGATACCAGTATAGCACATTTAAAGGCAAATAACCTGCCATTAAACTGCCATCTTTTCCATGGCGGCCTTCCGGCCTGCTGTTGCATGATACAAGTATAGCACAGCCGAAAGCAAATAACACGCCATTAAACTGCCATCTTTTCCGCCGCAGCCTCCGGCCCGCTATCCCACGATACCAGTATAGCATAACCGGAAGCAAATAACGCCCCATGAAAACCCCATCTTTCATTTCCCGAACAGAAGTATGGACATCCGTTTCAGCGCCTTCTCCCGGATGCGCTGTATCTGCCGCTCGCTGAAGCTGAGCCGCTCCTGCAGCCGTGCCGCCGCCCCGGAACGCAGGCTCCCGTTCATGTAGAACTCCCGCAGCACCATCTGCTCCGTATCCGTCAAGGTCGCCCATGCGGGCTCGAACCAGCCCATGTACTCCACC
>OFFP01001636.1_pt1 | contig 14730 bp, 18 predicted proteins | sample 1521431 | NCBI WGS metagenome assembly OFFP01 (sample SAMEA3504104, study PRJEB24116) | mouse gut metagenome | biome: mouse gut; feature: mouse-associated habitat; material: faeces | place: Denmark | collected 2011 | reverse complement strand
CGGCAACTGGACGTATTCTGTTTTTCTCCATTGACATTTCACCCCGTTCTTTCTGTGCAAAATCCAGTCTTTCTCAGCGGTTGTCCTCTGGCCGCCGGGAAAGCCTTTTTACACTTTTATGCCCCGTACCCCGGATGTGCAGAGTCCTCCGGAATTTCCTCCCCGGAAATACCACAAAAAAACTGCTCTGTTTCCTGAAGCAGGCATAATAATGCATTCTTGTATACCACCACGGCTTGCGGTTCACCGCACAATAATGCACTTTCCATAATAACACAAATTGGAAAAGAGGTCAAGTTAATTTTAGAAAATTTTAGGAATTCGGATATGATGTGCATAGCAGTCAAAACGGCCAAAAAGCCGTTCCCGCTGTACCCCAGATAAGAAAAGACAGCTTTCCATGGATGAAAACTGCCTTTTCCTTCGTATGTCTCTGATTATTTCACGGTAACCTTTGCGCCGACTTCTTCCAGCTTCTTCTTTACTTCTTCAGCCTCGTCCTTGCTGATGCCTTCCTTGATTACCTTGGGAACACCCTCAACGGTATCCTTAGCTTCCTTCAGGCCCAGTCCGGTAATCTCACGGACAACCTTGATAACCTTAACCTTCTCGGAACCAACCTCTGTCAGTTCTACATCGAACTCGGTCTTCTCTTCCACTTCCTCTGCAGGGCCTGCTGCTGCAACTACAACGCCTGCTGCTGCGGATACGCCGAACTCTTCCTCACAAGCCTTCACAAGATCATTCAACTCTAATACGGTCATCTCTTTGATCGCTTCGATCAGTTCCTGAGCTGTCAATTTAGCCATTTTATTATCCTCCATTTTCTGATTTTTATTTTCTGCCGTCGCCGGGGCTGCCTGCCCTCCTGTCCGCGGCGGCCTACGCGTCTCCGGAGACGTACGCCCGTACCGGCAATGCCTGCCGCATCAGCCGTCTCACGGGATATCCGCTCCCGAAACAATATTGCCTTGCACTATGGCAAATCCAATCATGCTTCCTTACTCTGCAGGAGCCGCTTCAGGCTCTGCCGCAGCTGCCTCACATGCAGAAGCGCCGCCTTTTTCCGCCAGCTGGTTCATTACGCGGGCGAAATTGGTAATCGGACTCTGCAGGCTGCCAAGCAGCTTGGAAATAAGGACTTCCCTGGAAGGAATGCTGGCGATAGCCGCCATTCCCTTTGCATCATACACGGTGCCTTCCACCACGCCTGCCTTAATCTCCAGCTTGTTGGCGGTCTTCGCGAAATCGGTGAGTACTCTCGCCGGAGCCGTCGCGTCATCTGTGGAGACGGCAATCGCATTGGGGCCTTCCAGATAGGGAGCCAGGCCTTCAAATGCCGTACCCTTGAATGCGAAATTCATCAGGGTATTCTTGTACACCTTGTAGGTGATGCCTGCTTCGCGCAGGTTCCTGCGCAGCTGCGTATCCTGCTCAACGGTAAGTCCGCAGTAGTCTACCAGTACAACCGATTGGGCGTCTTTCACGCAGGCGGAAATCTCATCCACAATGGGTTTCTTCAATTCAACCTTTGCCATTTCTTTACCTCCTTATAGATTTTATGCCGATAAAGAAGCTGCTGCACGCTGCCCCCGCAGCATGACAATCCATTTAAAAACCCCTGAGAATACGGAAGTCCTCCGAAACAAGCCTGGGAGAACTCCCCGGGAACCGGCTGTACCTCGAAACCGTTTCCTTTCACTCAGGGGGATAATCATCAAATGTGCGCCTCGGTGCATCCCGACATTACATCGGCATACCCTCCGCCGCCTTCTTCTCCTCGGTAGGATTTACGTCGGAAATACATTGCTTCCGTATCCGCCGGGCGGCTACCGGAACATGCTCCCAACACCTACTGTCTTCGGCCTGGTTTATAACCATTGGAATCATACCATAAGGAGCCAACATAAGTCAACCCCAAAATAAATATTTTAGAACTTTGCAACATTCAGCTTTACGCCGGGACCCATGGTGCTGGTCAGCGTAATGCTTCTCAGGAACTGTCCCTTTACCGCGCTGGGCCTTGCCTTGACGATGGCATCCATCAGCGCGTTAAAGTTCTCCTGCAGCGCCTCGTCGGTGAAGGAAACCTTTCCGACGGGTACGTGGATAATGTTGGTCTTGTCAAGCCTGTACTCAATCTTACCGGCTTTGATATCCTTAACGGCCTTGGTTACATCCATGGTAACGGTACCTGCCTTGGGATTGGGCATCAGGCCCTTAGGTCCCAGGACTTTACCGAGGCGTCCCACTACGCCCATCATATCGGGGGTGGCAACCACTACGTCAAAATCCAGCCAGCCGTCCTTCTGAATCTTCGGAATCAGCTCCTCGCCGCCTACATAGTCGGCGCCGGCAGCCTCTGCCTCGTTTACCTTGTCGCCTTTTGCGAATACCAGGACCTTAACCGTCTTACCGGTTCCGTTGGGCAGCACCACCGCGCCGCGGATCTGCTGCTCTGCATGACGCCCGTCACAGCCTGTCCTGATGTGTACTTCAACAGTCTCGTCAAACTTTGCCGGCGCAGCCTTCTTCACCAGGGCGATGGCGTCCGCCGGATCATATAATGTCGTGCGGTCCACCAGCTTTGCGGCCTCCGCATATTTCTTGCCATGTTTCATACTTGCACCTCCTGTCCGCTTCAGCGGACACTACTTTCTACCCTCCAGGTTCAAACGACAACCTTTCGTTGTCTCCCAATTCATTCATACGGCGTATTCTGCAACCGAATCCGTGTATACGGCTCACTCTGCCGCGCCGGAAGCAGGCGGAATCCAAACGCCGTCTCTATTAAATCCACATAAAGCCGGATGTTACTCCTCTACGGTGATGCCCATGCTGCGCGCCGTCCCGGCGATCATGCTCATGGCAGCTTCCACGCTTGCCGCATTCAGATCCGGCATCTTCAGCTCGGCGATCTCCTGAAGCTTCGCCTTGGAAAGAGTGGCAACCTTCGTCTTGTTGGGTACTGCGGAACCTGATTTCAGGTTGCAGGCCTTCTTCAGCAATACGGCTGCCGGGGGTGTCTTCGTAATGAAACTAAAGGATCTGTCCGCATATACTGTGATAACCACAGGGATGATGACATCACCTTTGTCTGCAGTTCTTGCGTTGAACTGCTTTGTGAATTCAACAATGTTCACGCCATGCTGTCCAAGTGCAGGACCAACCGGCGGTGCCGGTGTCGCTTTGCCGGCAGGAATCTGCAGTTTGATATAACCTGTTACTTTTTTTGCCATTTTGGCACCTCCTAAATAATGTGGTAAACCGGCGCAGGAATTTTATTTCCTGCTCCCACGTTCCGACGCGGCACCATAACCGCCCTTCCCCGGCCGCTGCCGTCCCCCGCTTGCGCAGGATGCCGTATGCGGAGCCAGACACAGGCAATACCGCCGCGTGTATCCCACCGCCCTTTCCGGGGCGGAAAATACCGTTTTTAAAGTTTCCGAACCTCTGCGAAACTGATTTCTACGGGAGTCTCCCTGCCGAACAGCTCCACGTTGATGGTAGCCGTCTGCTTGCTGTAATCCAGCTTCTGGACGACGCCGATGGTGTCTTTCCAGATTCCCGCCACAACGGAAATACTGTCTCCCTCCGCAAAGTCAATGGAAACATTTTCAGTCTTGATGCCCAGAGGCTTCATCTCCGCCTCCGTCAAGGGCACCGGCTTGCTCCCCGGCCCCACGAAGCCCGTGACGCCCCGGGTATTCCGGACAACATACCATGTGTCATCGTTCATCTCCATATTGAGGAGCACATAACCAGGAAACATCTTCTTCTGGACAGTCTTCCTGGCACCGTTTTTCATCTCTATTACATCCTGCAGGGGAACCCTCACTTCCAGAATCTGTTCTGCAAGGTGCTTGTTGTTCTCAATGGTCTTCTCAATATTGGCTTTGACTTTGTTTTCATATCCCGAGTAGGTATGCACCACATACCATTTTGCCTCTGCCATAAATCACCCTCGCCCTAAATCGATGTAATGAAGTTCACGCCGTATTTCGCAACATAATCAATAATCGCAATCAGAACCCCTACCACTACCGAAATCGCCACTACTGCAACAGACTGTTTGATGGTGGAATTTCTGTCCGGCCACATAATCTTCTTGAATTCAGTCTTTACCCCTTTGAAAAAACCGGGCTTTGCTTTCTTTTCCGCGGAATCTCCCATTTAGACCATACCTTTCCACTTCCCGCCCCAAATGCCGGAAGTTATTTTGTTTCCGGGAAACTAATTTGTCTCCGAGGAGATTATTTTGTCTCCTTGTGTGCAGTATGCTTTCTGCAGAATCTGCAATACTTACGGACTTCCATCCTGTCGGGATGGTTCTTCTTTTCCTTGGTAGTATTGTAGTTACGCTGCTTGCACTCGGTACAAGCCAAAGTAATTTTTGTACGCATTTTGCTACCTCCACGTATTCTTTTATCGGCCTTCGTTTTGAGCATAAAAAAAAGAGCTAAAAGCTATTCTCGTGTCCTTACTATATCATAGCCGCGGCTTCCCGTCAACTGTTTTTTCCGCAATTGCGGATATTTTTCTGTTGTTTTTCTGTTTTTTAAGTCCTGTTTTACCGCCCTGTTTCTGCCCCGTTTGCATCATATGCGGCCGTTCGGGCAGAAACCGGGTCGTCGTCCTTTTCTCCGGAGCCGCGCCGGAATCGGACCGTATGCCCTATGACATGGCAGGCTTCCAGACATGGCTCCAAATCTCACAGTGCCGGGGTCTTTTGCCGCTTCCCTACAGCGCCTTCCGCAGCGGCAGTGCCTGGGCCATCTTTGCCATGGGCGACCTGTAGAACAGCAGGGTAAGCAGGTATTCCGCCAGGATGCCGGCCGCAATCAGGCAGAATCCCGTCAGCACAGCCCTTCCGAAGGTCATATCCAGGCCCTGGAGCCAGATATGCATCCGATTGCCCCAACCCTCCCACATCCAGTTCACCATAACCGGGATAAAGAGCAGCGTGGCCAGCACAAAGTGCTTGTAGCAGAGTCCGCTGTAAACCATCAAAAACACCTGGGACATCGCCAAAACCACCAGATTCAGGTATAATTCCCCCGCCTGCTGCGGATTCCTCCGCTCCAGCAGCCCGCAGACCAGAACCTCCGCCAGATATATCACTACCATACTTGCCGCGTTGACCGCCGTCGGGACTACTGTCTGCATCTTCTTCCTCATGGGCGAGGCCAGGACCATATTCGAGACGCTCAGGGAATACAGCAGCTGCAGGGGAAGCAGGCCGATACATATCCAGAAAAATCCCCCCAGCGATCCGAAATCCCCTCCGTCCCCGGTAACAGTCAAGATCAACCCCGACAGGAAAAAGAAGCCTGCCTGTATGCAGGTTGACTTTATACCGTATGCATAGCGTATCATTTTCACTCCCTTTTTCAGTTCATTCATCATAATAGCCTCCCTTCACCTTTTTCATGGCAGCCCTGACAGCTGCAATGCTGATGCCGCCTCCCGCCGCTGCCGCCAGCAAATCAAGCAAAAAAACGGAATTCGACGGATACCCCAACAGCATCGGGCCGTATATGCCCGCCAGGCCTGCCAGCATCATGGTTCCGTAACCCAACATCATGTTAATGTAAACCGTACTGCCGTACCTTGACAGAAATGTGCCCAATACCGAAAACGAGTAGGACAGCAGCACCAGATACCCCAGAAGGCCGATTTCCTGTGCCGTTTCCCCGACACTGATAAAATTTATGGCCAATGCGGGCAATTCCGCCGCTCCGCCTTTCACCCTGCCGATGAGAAAATAAGACACCGAAGCCACAGCCAGGGCAGTGAACAGTTTCCGGATCATGTCTGCCGTCAGCGCATTGCTCATAACCGCCATCCCCCGTCCCGAACACTTCAGGTAATCTATCTTCTCCGAATCCTTCGTCTGAATCCCCCCGAACAGCCAGCTGTCCGAGAAAACCTCCGTCAGCACCAGAATCATCAGCGGCAGCACCAGTGCCAAATCCCCTATTTTGCTCCCTGACCAGGCAGCCACTGCCACCAGGCCTGCCGGTATCAGCCCCCATACGGCTATCCGATAAGGAATTGACGTAAATACAGTATAACTTCTCAACATACTTCCTCCTATATTTTCAGTTTTGTGTTTGCCTTCATCACCGCAACGCATATCTGGGAAAGGCCGGGCGTCTCAAAGGCCACGTCCATCCCCGCCAGCTTCTCCATGTCCTCCGCAAGGCAGATGCCCTCAAATCCGTAGGCGCTCCTGCTCATGGAAAGCAGGATGTCCCTGGCACGCTCCGCATCCGCCGCCTCTCCCTTCACCGCAATATATTTTTCCTTCAAATCCTCCACAAAGCCCTCCTCCACAATGCTGCCGTGTTCCATAATCAGGCAGTAGTCCGTCACGCCCTCCATGTCCGTGATATTGTGGGTGGAGAAAAAGACCGACCGCTCCCCGTCCCCCTGTTCCAGATACCCCCGTATCATATCGCAGAGCTTATCCCGCATCAGGGGGTCTAACGGGGACGCCGGCTCATCCAGAATCAACAGTTCCGTGTCCCTGGACAGCACTGCCGCCAGCATCAGCTTCATCCGGTTGCCGTCCGACAGCTTTTTCACCTCCCTGTAAGCGTAGCCGAAGCCGGCCAGGCCGCTGCTGATGCCCAGTTCCCCGCAGAATGTACGGAACCTGTCTCTGTGAAAATTGTCAAACAATATCCCGCTGATCTCCTCCACCTGCCTAATCGTCCACTGGGGCAGGAAATAGCTCCCCGGCCCGGTGTATCCGATTCTCTCCTGCACGCTGCCGTCAATCCCTTTCTCCTGCCTGCCGAAATAGTTGATTTCCCCTTTGTAGTCAAGGCGGATGCCGGCCAGCAGGTTTAGCAGGGTGGTCTTCCCTGCCCCGTTTTCCCCCACCAACGCGGTGGCAAAGCCTTTGGGAAGTTCCAGGCGGGGGATGGAAAGCGCAAACCCTTTATATCGCTTCTGCAGATTCTGTGCCTGCAGGATGTTCTCCTGCCCTGTCACTCCGTAATTCCCTGTATGATTTCCTCTGTCATTCCGTTTATCCTTCACTTTCTGCCTCCTTCTTATTCCCTTTGTCTCTCTTCTTATAGCCTGCCGGATGCTGCAATTTGCTCCGGTATTCCCATATACGGCACACCTTATATCAAGCATCCTCCATGCGCAGCAAAGCCTCCAGCGTCCCACGCAGCTCCTGCTCCGTCATCCCCGCAATCTGCGCCGCCTTGATCGCCTCCTGCAAAGCCTCCTCCACCCTGCGCAGATGCTGCTCCTTCAGCATTTCGCTGTCCTGGGCGTTGACATAGAAGCCCTTTCCCTGGGCAGCGGTAACCAGTCCTTCCGCCTCCAGCAGCTCATAGGCCTTCATGGTGGTGATCACGCTGATCTTCAAATCCTTCGCCAGCCCCCGGATGGAAGGAAGATACTCCCCTTCCTTCAGCTTGCCCGCCAGGATATCCGTCTTCAGCTGTTCGGCAATCTGCTGGTAGATCGGTACACCCGAATTCTGCATTAATTTCAATACCTCACCGCCCTTCATCTATTTATATGTTATATATACACCATAATCACTTTTCTGTCAACACAAAAGAGCGGATTTCAAAAATTTTTTTCACAAAAAAAGCCCAAAGAACGTTGACCGCAACGTCTTCCGGCTTTTCCCGCACTTCCGTTCAATGAATATCCTTCCTGCCGTACTTCACATAGGCGGCGGCTATCCCGGTGACCCCCATAACCATGCCGATAAACACCAGCTTCCCGTCCAGCCTGCCTTTCGCCGCAATATCGGCCCCCTCACTGAATCCGAAGGGCGTTATATATTTCAGGAGCCCTGCCGATTCCGCAATATTGGCAGCCAAATTCAGAAAGTACATGATTGCTGCAATTCCAAGCCCCACACCCGCAGCCCCTTTTCTCATAAATGCCGAGACGCCGAAACAGATACCGGCCAGCTCCAGCTGCAGCAGATAACAGGCAAGGTGCAGCAGACTGATTTCCTTCCACGGAACCGCCTCGCCCACAGCGGCTACAGCCCCCACGGAAACGGCGTAAACAATCAGGTTCATAGCCGTAACCTGGGCCAGTACGGCAATCAGCTTCCCGGTAATAATCCGCCTGCGGCTGACGGGATGGGCCAGCAGAAACTCCGCCGTCCCTTCCTTCTCTTCCTTACTCAGAATTCCCACCCCGCAAAGCGATGCAAAAAAAGCGCCGCCCAGCCCCAATACATTACCGCATTCCACGGCATAGAAGCCGATAAGTGTACCGAAATTCAGCCTGTCCATGCCGAATGCGGCAGTAAAGGAACCCATGGAGGAAAAAATATCGCTGATATCCCCCATCTCCCCCTTCATCTCGGGGTATAAACACACGCAGACCGCCAGCAGGCATCCCACGGAAGCCGTCCAGATTAAAAATGCGGTTCTGTCCTGTCTCAACTCGTGTCTGACAAGCGTCATACAATCTCACCGTCCTTTTCGTTATTGTTTTTCCCATGCTCTCCACGATTGCCATTTATCCGCAGGCACTTCCCGGCATTCCCTTCCGCCAGGTCCCGCTTTTCCCTGTCATTCACTGTACGCCCGCGCTTCCCACACACGCTGTCCGCATGGCTGCCCTCACCGCCGCCCGCCTCATAGTAATGCAGGAATATCTCCTCCAAATCCGGTTCAGACACGCTTAAATCCAGTACCTGGCCGGAAGCCAATGCCTGCAGCAGCAGGTCCATACTGCCGTTGTAAAGAAAGCTGACGGAACCTGCCGCCTCTTTTTTATCCCGGATGCCCTTAAGCCCCTCAAGGGACACTCTGCCGTGAACGGTTACACGCCTGGCATTGGTACGGGCAAGCGCCTCCACACTGTTGCAGGCAATGATTCTCCCCTCCCGGATAATGGCTGCCCGTGAACAATTGCGCTGTATTTCGGAAAGTATATGGCTTGACAGGAAGATCGTCGCCCCTTCCCGATGCCGTTCCCCCAGAATATCGAAAAACGCACGCTGCATCAGCGGATCCAGGCCGCTTGTAGGCTCATCCAGTATCAATAAATCAGGCTTATGCTGCAGTGCGCAGACGATTGCCACCTTTTTCCGGTTTCCGAAGGAGAGTTCATCCACCTTCCTGTCAGGCTCCAGCTGCAGCCGTCCGCACAGTCTGCCCGCCTCCTCCCTGCAGTCGCATCTGCGCAGCCCGGCGGAGAGCTTCAGCACATCCCGCACCTTCATGCCCGGATAGAAAACCGCCTCGGAGGGCAGATAACCTGTCCTGCCCAGGATGCTTTCCCTGCCCTGCACAATATCCTGCCCGAAAATCCTGCCGCTGCCTCCTGTGGGAGAAATCAGCCCCAGCAGCGTGCGTATGGTGGTGGATTTGCCCGCGCCGTTGGGACCGATGAATCCAAAGAATTCCCCTTCCCCTACCGCCAGGTCCAAATCAATGATACCCCTGGCACCGCCGTAATATTTTGTCAGCTTCTCAGTCTCAATCGCATTCATGTTTTCTCACCTTTTTCTCTGATAGACACTTTTCCAGAAATCCATAAGCTTTGTAAAATCCTTTTCCATCTGCTCCGTATCCACATTTCCACGCTGCACCATCTCCCAGAGATACCCCTCAGATGCCCAATACATATCCCGATACATCATGGGGATATCCAGTCCGGGTATAAACTGCTCCGGGTCAAAGTTCAGGCGCGCCCTGTCGGCTTTCAGATTAAAATGTCTGTGATAGCTTTCCTGGATGGCCGCGTTGATTTCCCTGTCCGTTTCATAGAACGCCTTAATTGTAAAGCCTGCCATATCCGGATACTGCCGGATAATCTCCATTTTCGCCCGCATCCCCCGCTTCATGCTCTCAAATAAGTCCCTCTGGCTGTAGCAGTCATGCCGGGTCAGGAATTCTATGGTGACTGCGGCGCACTTTTCCCACAGAAAGAGATACAGCTCCTTCTTATTATGAAAATAGTGGAACAGCAGGGATTTGCTGATTCCTGCCGCCTCCGCAATCTCGCTCATGGGGCTGTTTTTATAACAATTCCGGGAAAATACTCTGTATCCGGCATTGATGATTGCCTGCTGCTTCTCCTCGGGCAGCAAAAAGAACCGTTCGTTCATAACATCACCTCCGTTAACCGCTCCGGTTCACTTCCTTACATGTAGGATAACCCTGTTGACCGATTTTGAGAAGCCCTCATAAAAATATCTTTCCTCCTCCCTGCATGATAGGAATCCCTTGACATACCATGTATTTATGACATATGATGATGTTGTGATACTGCGGATTGCTCCGCATCTCATGCTCCCGCAAACCTAAAACACTTCACACTCATTTTTCTACATAATGGCTGGCTTTTCGGTGTTTTTCGGGCCAAAAGTTAAAAATCCGCCTGCAGGCGAGCTTACATCAGGTTCTGGGGCTTTTTATCCCGGTGTCATATGATAGTTGTAGTATCCTGAACATTCACAAAAGGAGGGCATTATGTCAGTTTACGAATTAAGAAACAGCACAATTTCCGTAAAAATCGACAGTCACGGTGCGGAACTGAAATCGCTGCAGCGGCTGGACACCGGAACCGAATACATGTGGTGCGGAGACGCAAAATACTGGGGACGCACCTCGCCGGTCCTCTTCCCCTTTGTGGGCGGTGTCAAAAACAGAGAATACAGGGCCAAAGGAAAAACCTACTCCATGGGCCAGCATGGCTTTGCCAGAGATATGGATTTTACGCTGTTGTCCCAAAGTGACAGTGAAATCTGGTTCGAGCTGCGCTCCGACGAAGAAACCCTGGAAAAATATCCCTATGAATTTATTCTCAGGCTGGGATACCGCATTGCGGGAAATCAAACGGAAGTTATCTGGCAGGTAGAAAATCCGGGTACGGAAGTACTGCATTTTTCCATCGGCGGCCATCCCGCCTTCAATTGCCCCATCGAGGCAGATACCAAACAAAACGAATGTTTCATAGACTTCGGAAATGTGGACGAAGTCGCAAGCACCAGAATCAACGAAAACGGGCTGGCAACCAATTTCACGGATGTATACGGACTTACGGACGGAAAACTGGCTCTGCGGGATAACCTTTTTGAGCACGACGCGCTTGTAATCGAGAACAGCCAGACCGATACCGCCGCTCTCTGCCGAAAAGACGGCACCAGGTACGTGACCGTCGCCATGAAAGCGCCGCTCTTCGGCATATGGTCGCCTCCCGGCAAAGAAGCGCCCTTCGTGTGCATAGAACCCTGGTACGGCAGATGCGACAGCGAAAACTTCGAGGGCACCCTGGAAGAGCGGCAGTGGGGAAACCAGGCCGCACCCGGCGAGACCTGGAAAGCCTCCTACACAATCGAAGTATAAGGCGGCATGCTGCGGAACTATAAACAGCAGCAGCTCGGCTGGCGCACATAGAATTTGCGGACGCTGTTCTTCGCGGCCCATAATTCTATGCCCAGTTGGCGCCAGGCGGCATGCTGCGGAACTATAAATAAAGAAAGGCGGATTATAATCATGGACAAAATAGAAGAAATCAAACGCCAGTGCCAGGAAAACCAGATCCGAATGATAGATTTTAAAATGACGGACATCGACGGCCGCTGGCGCCACATCACCATCCCTGTGGAACGCTTCGGCGCGGATACCTTTACCTACGGCATCGGCTTCGACGGCTCCAACTACGGTTACGCCCCCATTGAAAAAAGCGACATGGTGTTCCTTCCGGATCCGGATACCGCTTATGTGGATCCCTTTGCCTCCGTGCCTACCCTGACCATGTGCGGCAATGTGTGTACCATCGGAAAAGGCGAGAACAAACCCTTTGACCAATATCCGAAAAACGTAGCCTTAAGTGCGGTAAATTATATGAAAAACACCGGGATAGCGGACAGAATGGTCATAGGGCCTGAATTCGAATTCTACCTCTTTGACAGCGCCCGCTTTGAGGTCACTCCCAAGCAATGCGGCTACCGCATCGACACCAGGCAGGCGGACTGGAATCACAGCCTGGACACAACGGGCAACAACGGCTATGAAGTCTCCCACAAGGGCGGCTACCATATCTCTGCCCCCCAGGACGTGGGATACGATCTGCGCAGCCGTATGTGCATGATGATGGAGGACTGGGGCATCCGCGTAAAGTACCACCACCACGAGGTAGGCGGACCCGGCCAGATGGAGATTGAGGTTGAGCTTGCCGACATGCCCGACATGGCGGACAATACCATGATCATCAAGTACATTATCAAAAACCTGGCGGCACAGGAAGGCAAAACCGCCACCTTCCTGCCCAAACCCATTTATCAGGAAGCGGGCAGCGGCATGCATGTACACATGCTGCTGATGAAGGACGGACAGCCCCTGTTTTATGATGAAAACGGTTATTCGGGCTTAAGCCGGACTGCTCATTATTTCATGGGCGGGCTGCTGCGGCATATCGCCTCCCTCTGCGCTTTCACAAATCCCTCCACCAATTCCTTCAAGCGCCTGGTGCCGGGATATGAAGCGCCTGTCACCATCGGCTACGCCACCTCCAACCGCAGTGCCGTCATCAGAATTCCCGCTTACGCCAAGTCCCCCGAGACCAAACGTTTCGAGCTGCGCAATCCCGATGCCACTGCCAATCCCTACTACGCCTACGCGGCAATCCTGATGGCCGGGCTTGACGGCATTGAAAACCAGATTGACCCTGCCGCAAACGGCTGGGGTCCCTATGACTTCAATCTCTACACCCTCTCCGATGAGGAGCAGAAGAAAATCAAGGGCCTGCCCAAATCCCTGGGCGAGGCGCTGGATGCCCTGGAGGCCGACCATGACTATCTGACCAAAAACGGCGTCTTCCCCCAGCGGCTCATTGATATCTGGGTGGCAAGAAAACGGGCGGAGTTAAAACAGATGGAGCAGATTCCCAATCCCGCGGAATTCAAAATGTACTACGATTTGTAGTCATCATCCCCTTGCCAATACCTTGCGCCTGTGTAATTTTGCGGGTTTTGGACTGGCGGAAGCGTCCCGTTCCGGCTTCCGGGCAAAAATAACCCCGAGACAGTATATTGGCAGAATATTTTTGAAAAAACTCTCGGGTTTCCTATTGATTTTTATATCGTTTGTGCTAAAATAAAGGTATGGGGCATTAGCGCAGTTGGGAGCGCGCAACATTCGCATTGTTGAGGCCGTGGGTTCGAATCCCATATGCTCCATGCCGAAGGGCTGTCACATCATGGATCTCCTGATCATAGATGCGGCAGCCCCTTTGATTTCCAACGGCATCTTCTTCCCCGCTCAACGCGCCGGAATCCGCAGCACCTGCCCTATGCTCAGCATATCGCTGCTCAGCCCGTTCAGCTGTTTGATGGCATCCACCGTAGTGTCATATCTCCTGGACAGCAGCCAGAGCGTATCGCCGGGACGCACCGTGTATTCAATATAAGGCGCGGATTGAACCGACGGTATTTTCAGCACCTGCCCTACATTGAGCAGATTGCTGGTAAGGCCGTTCAGCTGCTTGATAGCGTCCACCGTAGTCTGAAACCGCTGTGCTATCAGCCACAGACTGTCCCCGGCGCGGACCACATATTCCCGCACACCGCTGCCGGTTCCTCCCGAACCGCCTCCCGGCTGGCCTGTTCCGGGCACATTCTGCCCTATCCCGCGATACACCTCATACAGCTTCTTCCAGGTTGCCGCGCCCACGATACCGTCTGCCAAAAGCCCCGTGGCACGTTGAAAAGCCAGCACTGCCCTCTCCGTCGCGCTCCCAAAAATGCCGTCCTGGGACGGTGCCGGAACCGTCGGATAATATTCCGAAACAACATCCAGAAGGTATTGCAGCGTAATCACGTCCTGCCCCCCGGAGCCACGGCGCAGTACGGCATTGGGCGGAACTGTCCCGATTCCCAGGGTAATTCCCTCGCTGTCCAGCTCCGCCAGCCTGGTGACACCGGCATAAATACGGGAAATCTTATACCATGTGGCCTTCCCCACGATACCGTCCGCCGCAAGCCCGAATATATTCTGGAATTTCGTCACAGCCGCCCTGGTGCTGTCCCCAAAAGTCCCCGCTGCATCCGTAATCGCGGGAATAGCCGGATAATTCCTGCGGATTCTGTTCAGCCAGCTCTGTATGGTTTCCACATTCAGTCCCGTACTGCCCACCCGCAGCGCCGTGCCCGGATAGGAAGCAGGAACATTTGCATAGGCATCCGCCTCCGTTATTTCCACGTCATCCGGATAGTAATTTCGCAGAATCTGAATGGGCGTATATCCCCTGTCCGCCAGCTTCTTTTTCAGGGGAATATAATTTTCAATAATGCCGTTGTGAACCACGGCAATTTGATTATTTGAAAAAAGCGGATGTGTGTTACGAATTTCAGGTGCTCCGTGCGTTGCCCATCTAGTGTGAGCAATGCCCGTAGAACCCTTAACCTCATCTTCTTCCGTTTGTCTGATCAGATCTTGAACGCGTTTGACTGTTCGAGAGCGCTTCAGCTCTCCGTCATCGACGACGGCAACTCCGCAGGAGTCGTATCCACGGTATTCCATGCGACGAAGACCTTCCGTCAGAATCGGGACAATGTTTCTATAGCTGACGCCGGCAACAATTCCGCACATAGTTTGATAATCCTTATTTCTTTTTGACCGGGCGTTTCCAACCCTTAATTTCTGTCTGTCTCACACGACTGATGACAAGTGCGTTTTCGTTAACGTCCTTCGTCACCGTCGTTCCTGCGCCTACAGTCGCGCCTTTGCC
>OFFP01001634.1_pt1 | contig 14741 bp, 13 predicted proteins | sample 1521431 | NCBI WGS metagenome assembly OFFP01 (sample SAMEA3504104, study PRJEB24116) | mouse gut metagenome | biome: mouse gut; feature: mouse-associated habitat; material: faeces | place: Denmark | collected 2011 | reverse complement strand
ATTCGAACCTGCGACCTCACGGCCCCCAGCCGTGCGCTCTAACCAAACTGAGCCACACCCCGCCAACGAATACTATTATATGAGATTTTAGAGAAAATGTAAAGAAAAATTTGTCATTTTTCCAATAATTTTTTGGTAACTGTTTCGGTTCACACCTTACCTCGACCGTATCATTATTTTTCCTGTCTGTTCATCTGATGATTCAATACATATGCGATAAGATGCTGCTTCTCCCATTCTGCTCCGCGGTATTCCAGCACGAATTGAATCTCTCTTTCCGTCAGATAGAGGATATCTTTCGTATTTTGCTTATAACAAACCCGATAAGGAACACCAGATTCTTTATATTCTTCATAAGAATACGGCTGACGTACCAACTGGTCCAGCGTTATAGAATACACCTCGCACAGCTTTGTCAGCAGAACCAGATCCGGGTCTCTCTTCCCAGTCTCATAATTGGAGTATGCCTGTCGGGAAATGTTAATCTTATCAGCCAATTTCTGCTGGGTAAAGCGATAAGCTTCCCGATATCTTTTTAAATTGTATGAAAGCTGTATATTCGCCATTGTACACCCCCGTATATAAGAAAACAACTCCTAAAAACGCCAAAATAAGATTATCGTTTTTAAATTATAACATTTATTTCCTTATATAGGTTGATATGCAACATAATGCAGATATTATTTGATTTGCAAACATAATGTTTCGAAATTAGAATAAAAATGGACAAGAAAAGACCCTTATAATAATAAAACTCGCCTCTCTAACAGAAAGACGAGTTTTATGTTACCTATCACACAAAATAACGTATATTACTTATACATTACATTATTTTATAAATTTACGTGTTATTTCTTTTGTTACTTAATCCGTTAGGGGCAAATCCTAGAATTCACCTGTCTTCGGAGAAGTACCTGTAGTAGCTGAACCAGCTGCTGCACCGTTAGATGTTCCCTGACTCGGCTTAGACGGTGTCTTGTTATCATCAGGCTCCGTAGGATCAACAACTACTGGCGGCTTTTCATTTCCAACGCTGTCTTTCTCAATTGTAACGATTTTGCCATTCTTCATTGTCTTAACAAGGATAACTGCTCCCTTGTGATCAACTTTGAAGTCAACTTTGCCGTCAGCATTGACAACGCCTGAGCGCATTTCCCAAACACCAGTGTTCTCTCCAGTTTCGAACATTCCCCAAACTTCATCGCCAGGATGATATTTGGTCTCTACATAAGGATCTGTAGAAAAATCTCCTGCAGACAATGTAAATGTTAATACATTATCTTCATCCGGATTCAAACCATCTACAATAACTACTGCTAATGGAGTAATGCTGTCAGCCTTAGTTGTCAGACCATTCTCTGCAAGAATGTCTGCAACTTCTTCTGCAGTATTGATGCTATTGTAAGCCTTGCTATCAGGATCAAGACCATGATCCTTGATAGTCAATTTATCATTCTTCTCACCTTTAGCATTAGTGCCATCTACAGTGATTCCGTTGCCATTTGCTGAATCATCGTTAATGCCCGGAACATAAAAATCACTATCCGGATTCCAATTGTTAAGATTAGCTACTGCTGAACCACGATCTTCATCAGTCGTAGGATTAGCAGCAAAAGCTGTAACGCTTAATCCCATACACATTGTTGCAGCCAAAGTAACTGCAGCAATTTTCTTTAAATTAATCATTTCTCTGTTTCCTCCTGAACTTCATTATTTTGTGTGATTATATATTAAAACCCTTATTCAGAGTTTTAATACCGCTTTTCATCTACCAGCACACCATTTACAAGCCAACGCTGGTCTGGGAATTCATCAATGCATGTTGAAAGTGTAACTATACTGTCACCAAACTTCACATCTAAATCCTCATTGATATTTCCATCCATACAACTCTTCAAATCTGAGATATATTTATCAAAATCCTTATCATATGTAAATGCATAACTCATTACAAGATACCGATCATCAAACGCTACTGAAGCAAAAAGTTGGTACTTTTTTACTCCACCCGGATAATATATATAAATGTAAGGATTCTCATCAAAAAATTCACGTTCTCGGTACTTTTTCAATTCACTGAACATTGTTCCATCATGCAATGTGTGTCCATAGAGAATCGAAATATTATCAGAAAAATCGGAAGCATCATATTTTTCCATGTATATAGAACCCGGCAATCCAACTTGACCATCAATTGTTCTTTCCAGATAATAACTATCATCCTCTTCTTTACTCTGTAAAACCGGATAATCTATATTCGTCCCTGGAATCTTAATCCATCCGACCACATCCGCATTCGTCTGCTTTAAACCTTCAAAGTCTATTTCCACATCAAAAAGTTCATCTGCATCTTTTACATTATTCTCTTTTGCCTTATCATATGAATTCTTCGCATCTGCCAGATAACCTTCTTCAGGTTCTGCTGAAGCACTAGTTGTATCATTTCCTTTTTTATTAAATGCCAAGAACCCACCGACTCCTCCTAATATTAACAGCAAAACAATGCCGCCTATAATCAGAATCTTTTTATTTAACTTCATCGTCTAGTTTCCTCTCTTTCTTAAGTTTCCTTTAATCTACCTCTTCATAAAAAGTGTTAATAACTATTTCCTTTACAGCTTCCACATCCATACGATAATCCGTATGTCCATCTTCTGATACCACACTTTCTCCTGGAATCATCTGTACCATATCCTCTGAAAACGATATACCCAGCAATTCCGGCATGAGATACATTATATCTTCTGCGGTAATATCAGTACACATATTTCCATCTTTCTGTAATTCCTGAAAAATCGTAAGTGGAATCGTTGGATCTTTCTTTACAACCCTTTTTGCTTTTTCAACAAACGCTTCAATATATTGTTTCTGGCGCTGCGTTCTTAATGCTGCTCCATTCAAATCATGTTTGTTTCTAACTTTCACAAAGCGTAATGCAAGATCACCTTCAAGATGCACAGTTTCACCATATGGTAATCTAGATTCCCATTCTTCTACATCTTCTCGAACCTCTACATCCACGCCGCCAATCGCATCATTTATTATTGGCAAAGCCTCGAAATTTATTGCACAACACCTTTGTATCTGAAGATCATACAACAAATTTGATACTGCATCCACTGTCAATTTATTACTTTGCTGCATTGATACTCCGTATGCATATTGAATACAGAGCCGCATTCTTTCTTTTGAACTCAATTCACCATCGATTGTCGTCTGTATTTCCGTCACTGTATCACGTGGAATTGCAATTGCTTTCACTTCATTTCTTTTTGTATCAATACTAACCAGTATAATCGCATCCGACATACCAATATTACCACGTCTTGCTTCTATATAAGACATTGATACACCCTTATCAATTCCGAGGCACAAAATATTAACTATTCCTTCTCGATATTTATATCTTTTTCCATTATATGTTGTATATTGTTCTTCCACCTTCAAATCAATTTTTCCCTTTAATCTAAAAGAAAAAAATGCAATCATTCCACCTAATAGTATTACAGCTACAACTACAACACTCCAAAAAAGAATTCTCTGCCACTTTTGTCTTTTTTTTCTTTTTTCTTTCCTTGCCCTTGATCCTTCCTTGTATAAATCTTGTTCAAACGAATCTTCTATATGAGTATCTGTTCCTTCTGTATCCTTCTTATTGATCATACTTTTTCTCCGATATATTGATGACATATGTTTTTTCACACTTTCTATGCCATCCATATGTAAAGATTTATTATTTTCTTTACAATGTATATCTTTCCAGCAAAACCATACATTCTATCCTCTACACATGTATGCCTGCCATACACACCTATTTTACCCCCCTCTGTTTGAGTTGTCAATACCTTTTAAACAGATTTAGAACAAATTTCATTTCCAATTTATTCTATGGACTATAATCTGCAATATAACTACCAATAATCAGTGTATGCAATCTCATACAATATACAGTGTCATTTTATGTAAAATCTACTATTCACAAGCAAATATAGTATATCATATACGACGCAATTTGACAACCCCTCGTCCGCTTATTTTTTAACATTTTCGTAACATTTCCTCTGATTCTTATACTTTTTTCTAGATTATCCAACTAAATTTAGAAACTAGCAAAACCTCAATCTCTTCTGAATAAGTCACGAGTATAAACTTTTGTCTCTACATCCTCCAGACAACTGTCATATCGATTTGCAATAATTGCATCACTTCTTTCTTTAAATTTTTTCAGATCATTCTCGATTTGTGATCCAAAAAATGTGGATCCATTCTGAAATGCTGGCTCATAAACAATCACTTCTGCCCCTTTCGCTTTTATTCGTTTCATAACGCCCTGGATTGAAGATTGCCTGAAATTGTCTGAATTCACTTTCATAACCAGACGATAAATACCAATCACACAATGCTTTTCACTCTCTACACTGTAATCGCCTCTATCACAGTAGTCATAATATCCTGCCATATTCAAAACCCGGTCCGCAATGAAATCTTTCCGAGTACGATTACTTTCTACAATAGCCTCAATTAAATTCTCAGGTACATCCGCATAATTTGCTAGTAACTGCTTTGTATCTTTCGGCAAGCAGTATCCCCCATATCCAAAAGATGGATTATTGTAATAATCACCAATCCTAGTATCCAGACATACTCCGTGAATAATATCCTTTGTATTGAGTGAATGCAGTTCAGCATAGGTATCCAACTCATTAAAGTAACTGACACGAAGCGCCAAATACGTATTTGCAAACAACTTTACTGCCTCTGCTTCTGTAAAACCCATATACAAAGTCTCTACGTCTTTCTTAAGTGCCCCTTCCTGTAGTAGGCCAGCAAATGTATGAGATAACTTTACAAGTCTCTCTTCTTCCAGGTCTGTTCCTATAATAATTCGCGATGGATATAGATTATCATACAACGCCTTCGATTCTCTTAAAAATTCCGGACTAAAAAGAATCTTTTTACTTCCTGTGCTTTTTCGGATTTTTTGCGTGTATCCAACTGGAACTGTAGATTTGATTACCATAACTGCATCTGGATTATAATGCATCACTTGGCAGACTGCTGATTCGACCGCCGAAGTATCGAATGAATTTTTTTTACTGTCATAATTGGTCGGAACAGCAATAATCACAAAGTCTGCATTTGAATATGCAGACTCTGTATTTAAAGTAGCAGTTAGATTCAGGTCTTTCTCTGTTAAATATCTTTCAATATATTCATCCTGGACAGGTGATTTTTTCTGATTAATCAAATGCACTTTTTCTGGAATAATATCTACAGCCACCACTTCATTATGTTGTGCCAACAATACCGCCATAGAAAGCCCAACATAGCCCGTCCCTGCAATCGCAATTTTCATTTAAATCCTCCCACATGTTGCAAAAATCAACATACGACAATCACTCCCATTACTTTTATATCCCGAGCCAATACTTGCTTTCTTTCCTGATCAATAAACTCACAATGCGATGCTCCTCTTTTTTCAAAAAAAATAACCCCATCATAGTCCTCTAACTCTTGAAGTGCTGAAGCTTCAAATACAAGGCGTTTATACGGTGATACTATTGCGGTTTGCATCTCAGATGCCATCCTGACACACAATATTTCTACCTCTTTCTCTGCCATCGTACCGGCAAACATAATTTTCACCTGATTACTCTTAGAATTATTTTTCGAAATCATTGTCTGTACATTAACAACTGCTATCTTTATCTGCTCTTCTAAACATATTTTTCCGTAATATCCTCCTCTTAGAGAAAAAATCCATGAATCTATAAAGCCAAATATCCTTTTTTTTGCTTCTGAAAGCCTAACTATTCCTATTAAAGGCATTTTAAACTCATCTTGAAAATTTTCTACCGCCTGCAGTCTATTGCCAAACAGATATAATAACAGTAACATCACACAAGAAACGCAAGCTCCCAATATCAATCCAGTTACTACAGATTTTTCAGCCAACTCAACCGGATTTTTCAAAGCTACTGTTACAACCGGAGGGACGGGGGCGGTTTTCTCTTCTTGAGTATTTTTAGCTGCCGCTGATTCTGTACGCAATGCCTGAAGATTTCTAACAGATGTCATATATGTTGTTCTTATGGTAGACTGATATTTCTGCATATCTAAATCTGCCATCTCCGACTGAACAGATTCTAGCAAAGTAATCTGGTGTTCCGCCACTTTTGTCTGTAACTGTAATGAATAATCCTCCATTAATTCTTCCGCACGTTTCAAATAGGTTTCACTCAATTCGCCGTCCGGCATTTTGATTTGTATCTGAAATACAACACCTGGATTTCCTGCTGCATTTATATTCACAAAAGAAATCAGGTATCTTAAATCTTCAACAGGAACATCTGAATCTTGAGCATACAATGCTTCCGCCATTCTCCCGCTTGTAATAATTGTACTATAAGCCGCAATCACACTATTCATATCATCAACGCCCTCAACGTAATAGCTCAGGATTCCAGTTGAGATATGATAAGGTTCAAGCTGCATCACGATAGAACGATTTAGATAATCCTCTTGTATCTCTATATCACGTTCCATCTCTTGAATCGCCTTTTCGTAAATCCCTGTAGAAAGTTGATCTCCTTTTTCTACATCATCAGTGCTGTCTGCAACTACTGTATCTTCTACCGCTGACTGTGTTTTCTGAATCGATTTATTCTCTTTCACTGTTAACAAATACGTATGAGTTCCAAGTAATATTCCCGCAATCAACATGCATCCGACAATCCATCTCCATTTTTCAAGGCAATACAGTAGCGAATCAATTAGATGAATCTGCTTTGCTCTCTGACATTCATTCATTGCTAATTCCTTTCTTCCTCACAATTGTAAAGTTTCTAACTAGCCGAAAATATAATAACTTTTGTAGCTATAGATTCATAATACGTAGCATCTCGGCATTCACCTTTGCCACATCAAATTTCCTCTCGGCATATATCCTGCTTCTTTTTCCCATTATATCTATAATTTGTGGATTGTCAATAAAATAAGAAATCTTTTCAGCAAGCGTCGTAAAATCCTGAACCGGGACCAGATATCCTGTCTTTCCATCCACCACAGTTCCCCTGCATCCTGGCGCATCCGTTGTAATAACCGGCCGCCCCATAGCCATAGCCTCTAGTACAGTACGCGGAGTCCCTTCACGGTAAGAAGGTAAAACATATACACTGCACATCTCATAATACGGCCTGACATCCTCTGTTTCCTCAAACCGTACAATGATACCTTCTTTTATATAATCTTCAATCTCATCCTGCGGCACCGCATCCTGCATATCTGTCTCATATTTTCCAAGCAGATAAAACATTATCTTTGGATATTTGTTTTTTACAATCCTCGCTGCCTCTAGATATTCTTTCACACCCTTACTTTTTAAAAGTCTGGAAAGCATAAAAAATGCGGGTTCTTTCGGTAACTGTGCCGGCAGATAATGATCCATATTAATCCCTGATCCATGGACAACAAAACATTTTTTGAAAGATACCAGTCTTTTTTTACAAAACTCCTTTAAATCGTCAGAATTTTGGAAAATCACATGATCCGTAAGCAGAAATCCGACACGATAAAGAAAACGAACGATCAGTCCCAATATTTTTGCCTTCCAGGTTTCTGATGTAAATACATAACCGCCGCCGGTTACCATACTATTAATATTCTTGACACCTGCCATATGCGCTGCTATGGAACCATAGACTACAGGCTTTACTGTATACCCCAGCGTAGCATCCGGCTTTTCTTTTTTCATCAGCTGATATAAGTTCCAACAATACTTTAAATCCCCTATTACATTGGTTCCCGTTTTATTTAATGGTATCTCCACAAAACGTACGCCTAACTCTCTGATTTTATCCACTTCTGCCATATCCGGACCTGTCACAACTACTTCATAGCCTTTATGTTGTATTTCACTGATCAAATCCCCTCGGAAATTATAAACTGTCCTGTTTTTGGGTGAAATCATTAAAAACTTCATAATTTTTCTTCTCTCTTTTTAAGCGAATCCATAATTAACATACCTAAACGTCTATTATTGCCGTCACTCACAAAACTGTTATGCGGTGAAAGAATCACATGCTCCATATCCCAAAGCAGGCTGCTTTCTTCAAGAGGCTCTTGCTCAAATACATCCAAAACTGCCCCACCAAGTCTCTCTAATGCAGAAATAAGAGCCTGTGTATCAACAATAGCCCCACGCGAAATATTAACCAGCACAGAACCATTTTTTAGCAAAGCAAACTTCTTATCATTCATGAAATTTTTTGTTGCTTCCGTCAGTGGTAATGTTAAGATAATAATATCTGTTTCCAAAAGAACACTATCTAAATGTTCCAACCCGACTATCTTATTATAATACTCTTGCTTTCTCGGAAATAAATCTGCTCCTGTTACTTTACAGCCAAATGCCTGAAATCTTTTTGCACATTCTGTGCCAACGCTTCCACAGCCCACAATACATACTCTCTTTTCATGCAGTTCTAAAAGGCCACGGTGTTTTTCCCATCCATGCTTTTTCTTATTTTTCCAAAAAAAAGAGGACTTCTTGTAAAGCTGCAACACCCCTCCAACAGCAAATTCCGCCATCGGAATGCTATATACGTCCCTGGCATTATGTATTTCAATCTGTTTTTCCTGTATATATTCCATCGGAATCCGGTCAAATCCAGCACTCGTTAATTGAATATATCTCAGACTGGTAAATTTTTCAATCGAGTGATATAAAAAAAGCCCGTTGCAGATAATACCTTCCACCCACTCATAAGGACAAAGTAATTTTTCCTTCTCAAATTGATGGAAGATAACCGTATGCCCCATCCCCTTAATATCATCCAAATATTCGGACGCATTATTCCATGCACCAGTAATCAACAGATTCATTTCTTTTCTCCTGTTTATTGTTGATATAATTTTTCACAAATATGCCGTACTTTATCGGCAACTATTTTCTCATTTTCAGTAAAGTATCTGCTATGTTCCTCGCATTCTGCTTCTAATGCCCGGATATCACGAATACCCTCCGTAAAAATGGAACGGATTGTATCCATATCATGAATCTTATCCGCAGGACAAAAGCTCCGCGAAAGTATCACGCAGGAAGAGCCAAGACGATAATGCTCTCTGATTATATATTCTGAGGGCAGCATCCCTCTCCCCAAAGAAGCAATTCCTCCAAATCCATATGGAATTTTTTTCTGTTTAAACTTGTTGCACAGATATTCTACAGTCCCATTAGACAGTAGTTCAAACATAAATTTCTTTCTATAGCCAAGGCTTAAATCATTGAGTCCAATGAAAATTTCATCCAATCCCTGCAGATCCATAATCTGATCAATCACTTCCACTGCTTCTGGGGTTTCCAATAACGCTAGAACCTTTGCCCTGCCATTTACCAACTCTATAAATTTCCTGACTTCTTCTACAGTCTTAAAAAAAGGAAGCATTACGATATCCGCACCCGCTTGAATCACAGCATCTATTTCTTCTTTTGAAGAAGCATATTCCTTCGCTGCCTCATGAATCGGATTGATACGCACCATCACATCAGCCTTCGTAACAGCCTCTCTAATCTTTGCTACATCTTCGGCCGTATGATGGGACTGAACTGTGTCCATTCCCCCCTGGCGGAGCGCCTTCCCTATATATTCCAAATCTACAAAAATCCTGTCTGCCCCGGCAGATTCTGCAATCTGAGCAACCTCAGGTTTATTTGTAATATACATCAGTTTTAACACGATAATTTCTCCTGACTCCAAGCATTGCTATTCCAGCATTATTTTTTTACAGTCTCCCCCACATTCTCATTATCCGCATTACTAAGAACTTTGAATATTGTCATAAAAAAAATCTTGAGATCCAGTAAAAAGGACATATACCAGACATTCAATTTTATTCTTTTATGCCACTCCACATTTTTTCGTCCATATACCTGCGCCCAGCCTGTAATTCCTGGACGGACCTCGAACATTCTCTTCTGTTCCTTTGTATACTCTTCGTAAGCCCATGGATGGTAGGTCAACGGAGGACGAGGGCCGATCAATGACATATCCCCCCGAAGGATATTGATTGCCTGGGGCAGTTCATCAATGCTGGTCGCTCGCAAAATCCGGCCAATCCTTGTTACACGTGCATCACCTTTGCCTGAATAAACTCCAGAACCTGTATGTTCAGCCCCCTGGTACATAGAGCGGAATTTCAATATTTTAAAAACCTTTCCATCTTTTCCAATCCGGTCTTGTTTATAAAAAACCGGTCCTGAAGAATCTAATTTAATCAGTAAAGCCACTAGCAGCATTGGAACTGCCCCAATCACTAATACCAGACATGACATAATGCAATCAATCACCCTTTTAATTCCATTTCTATACATGCTCTTCTTTTCTCCATACCATCTTATTCACAATCCCTGTATAGCTTTGAATGAGTTTTACTACCTTTGTGCTCACATTTTCATCCACATAATCAGGTACATCCACACCAAAGTCTCCATTTTTCTGCATCTCTACCGCCATATCTACTGCCTGCAGCACCTGCTCCGTAGTTATAGAACCAATGATAAAATTCCCTCTGTCAATCGCTTCCGGCCTTTCCGTAGATGTGCGCACACATACGGCAGGGAAAGCCATTCTCTTCCTATTAAAATAAGAACTTTCCTCGGGCAAAGTACCACTGTCTGATACCACGCAAAAGGCATTTAGCTGCAAATGATTATAATCAGAAAAGCCAAATGGCTGCAGAGTCCTCACTAATGGGTGAAATTCAAATCTTCTGCCTTCAATAAATTTTCTACTCCTGGGATGTGTAGAATAAATCACAGGAATCTGATAAGTCTCTGCCATTGCATTCACTGCATTCATCAATGCAAAAAAATTATGTTCATTGTCGATATTTTCCTCACGGTGAGCTGACAGCAGAATGTATTTTCCTTTTTCCAGTCCCAACGTTTCTAAAACCTTACTTTTCTGAATCTTATCCAAATTTGCAGAAAGTACCTCAGCCATAGGAGAACCAGTCACATAGGTACGTTCTTTTGCAGTTCCCTCTACATTCAGATATCTCCTGGCATGTTCGCTATAGCAAAGATTAACATCTGCAATATGGTCTACAATCCTCCGATTTGTTTCCTCAGGCAGGTTTTCGTCAAAACACCTGTTTCCCGCTTCCATGTGGAAAATAGGTACTTTTAGTCTCTTCGCCCCAATCGCAGACAGTGCCGAATTGGTATCCCCCAGAATCAATAACGCATCTGGTTTTGTCTCGGTCATTGCTTTGTAACTCTTCGCAATAATATTCCCGATCGTCTCTCCCAAGTCTGCCCCTACCGCGTTCAGATAGATGTCTGGTTCCCGAAGTCCTAAGTCCTCAAAAAAGATTTGATTCAGCGTGTAATCCCAGTTCTGTCCGGTATGGACCAAAATTTGTTCAAAATACTTATCACATTTTTTTATAACCTCCGAAAGACGGATAATCTCCGGACGGGTGCCGACTATTGTCATAAGTTTTAATTTTTTCATACTAAATTTCTATAGCCCCACTTTCTCCAAAAGAACTCTAAATCTTATATTCCTTAATCCTCATTTTCAAGCTCAACCGCCTCATAAATCGTATCCGGCCTATCCGGGTCAAAGCACTCATTGCACCATATCAATGTGACAAGATCCGTATCGCCATCATTCACAATTGAATGCGTATATCCCGTAGGAATATCAACCACTTCTATTTTTTCTCCGCTAACCGGATATTCAATCACATCTTTCTCCCCATACTTCCGAAAACGAACTCTTCCTCTTCCGCTGACCACTACAAATTTCTCATTCTTACTATGGTGCCAATGATTGCCTTTTGTAATCCCTGGTTTCGAAATATTAACGGATACCTGTCCTCTGTCCGTACTTTTCAATATCTCGGTAAAACTGCCCCTCTCATCCTCGTGCATGATGAGAGGATAGGAAAATCCATCCTCTGGCAGATAACTTAGATAAGTGCTATACAGTTTCTTGGCAAAACTATTCTCTGGCATATCCGGAATCGATAAATTCTTACGGCTATCCTTGAAGCCATAAAGCAGATCTACAATTTCCCCCAATGTCACTTCATGCTCTTCCGAAACATAGCAGTATCCCTCTGCATTCATATGGGGATGCCCTGCTAATGCCTGAAGAAGCTCTTCCACCACATCATCAATATATACCAGATGCATCGCTGTATTTCTATCGTTTACCTGAACAGGCAGATCATGTGCAATATTATAACAGAAAGTAGCCACCGCGCTATTATAGTTCGGCCTGCACCACTTTCCAAACACATTCGGAAAGCGATAAATATAAATATTTGCCCCTGTTTTCTCTCCATAAGCAAACATCCTGTCTTCTCCGGCCTTCTTGCTTCTGCCGTATGGATTCTCTAATACAGCCTGAATAGAAGAGGCATTCATAATAGGGCAGGTATTCCCATATTTCTCCAGAGCATCCAACAATGTAGACGCAAATCCAAAATTACCTGCCTTAAATTCTTCCACACGCTCTGGGCGATTCACACCAGCAAGATTATATACAAAATCACATTCTCGACAATACTCGTCCAGTTTTTCTATGGGTGTATCCACATCAAAAGGCTGAACTTCTATACCTTCCTGTCTGTTCAATTCCGCAATCAGATTTTTACCGATAAATCCATTTGCTCCTGTAACCAACACCTTCATAGATTCTTCTCCCACTCTGCAATCTCGTCTCTGATATAAGATAATGTAAGCAGTTTCTCTTTCACCTGTTTTACATTCCAAGATATCGTATTATTAGAGTTAAACTCAGACAAGTTACTTCTTTCCGGATTACCATCAGTAAAGTATTTATCATAATTCAGGCTACGCTTATCCGCAGGAACACGATAAAAATTCCCCATATCAATTGCATGAGCACACTCCTCATTGGTAAGTAAAGTTTCATACTTCTTCTCTCCATGGCGAATACCGATCACCTTAATTTCTGCTTCCGAGTGGAACAGTTCCTTCACCGCCTGAGCAAGTACACCAATCGTACATGCCGGGGCCTTCTGTACCATAATATCCCCGCTGTCTGCATTCTGAAACGCATAAATCACCAATTCTACTGCCTCAGCCAGGCTCATCACAAATCTGGTCATAGAAGGATCAGTTACAGTCAAAGGTTTCCCCTCTTTCAACTGGCTGATAAAAAGAGGTACCACAGAGCCTCGGGAGCACAACACATTTCCGTATCTTGTACAGCAGATACTAGTTTGTTCCGGAGAAATCGTCCTGGCTTTTGCCACGATTACCTTCTCCATCATCGCTTTAGAGGTTCCCATGGCATTAACCGGATAAGCTGCCTTGTCAGTGGACAAGCAGATGACTTTCTTGACCCCTGCATCGATAGCCGCCTGCAATACATTCTCTGTTCCTAATACATTTGTTTTTACCGCTTCAATCGGGAAAAACTCACAAGACGGCACCTGCTTTAATGCCGCCGCATGAAAAATATAATCCACCCCATACATCGCCTTTTGAATACTCTGGGAATCTCGTACATCCCCGATAAAAAACTTCAATTTCTTACTGCATTCCGGAGATTTCTGTTGGTAGAGATGCCGCATATTATCCTGCTTCAGTTCATCACGGGAAAAAATGCGTATTTCCCCGATATCTGTCTCTAAAAACCGTTCCAATACTGCATTGCCGAAGGAGCCCGTACCTCCAGTGATTAACAAAGTTTTTCCTGTAAACATATTCATCGTCCTTTCCCTTTTAGTTTCCTTCTTATAATATCAATCTTTTCTTGTATTGACCGATAACGTATTGTTTTATAAACCTTTTCACCAAGATTTTCTAGTCTTGCACCAATGCTAATCTGCGCTTCAAATTTCTTTTCAAATAACTTATTACATTCAATGATATTCGGATGCTTTAATGGGAACTTGATTTCATACGCATTCAGATTCCTTAATCTACGTGCTTCTTTTCCCAAAAGTTTTTCTTCATTTGTGGAATGTGTTCCATCACTGTCAATTCCCACATTTCGAATCATATTGTATTTAGGAACAATATTCAATCGATTATATAAGCGTTGCGAAGCACCATTTATAGTCTCATGATACTCCTTGCCGCTGTTTTTATGCCACACAGCCCTTTTCAAAAATTTTCTCCCAGCATATAGGGAGGGGAAAGTTTTTTTTATATCCCTCACTTTTTCAGGATCCCCGATCCAGGAGTAATCTGCGTCCCATGTGTCTATAACCCGGCGCCAGCTTGCCCATCCCCAAATGGATCCATAACCCGAAAAAAAATAACTCTCTTTTACATTTTTAGCCACCTCATAGTTATTCATTCCACATATCATATGTACCCTGTCATCATAGCGATAGCGCTCTAACAATTCTTTACAGAAAAGGAAAAAACTTTGTGTTGGTACAACATCGTCCTCCAACACAATTCCCATTTCTTCCTGGTTGAAAAACCATTTTTGTGCCATGTATCCCGATGGATCCCAGCCATAATTTTTTTCTTGATATAGACGATGCACCTCACATTCCCAATCTATTTTTTCTACAACTTCACGGCATGCCAAAATTCCGGGCATATCCTTTTCGTTTCTCGCTCCATCCTGATATAGATACAGCCGGCTGGGTCTCGCAGACCTTACCGAAGCAAATACCTGTGCAAACTGTTCGGCCCTGCTGAAAAACAGGATAAGTACAGCTATATCCACTTTACTTTTATACTTTTT
>OFFP01001632.1_pt1 | contig 14746 bp, 9 predicted proteins | sample 1521431 | NCBI WGS metagenome assembly OFFP01 (sample SAMEA3504104, study PRJEB24116) | mouse gut metagenome | biome: mouse gut; feature: mouse-associated habitat; material: faeces | place: Denmark | collected 2011 | reverse complement strand
ACGGCGGTGTCCCTGGGCGTGGTCTCTCTGGCCGCTCTTGTAGGAATCGTCCTCTTTCGCGCCGGCGCCCTGGACAATCTGTTTACGGGCGGCGGCTTGGGAAACGGTCCCGCTGCCGTCCACAGGGAAGAAGAAGCCTCCGATTCCGGACAGGATTCCGCTGCCTCACAGGCGTCCGGCATCACAGATTTCACGAAAGACGACACGCCCGACGCCCCCATACCGCAATCTGATTTCTTCTGCCAGGTTGCGGAGGCCATCTGGCAGAAGCCCTTGCAGCAAATTACGGCGGAAGAATTTGCCCGCCTCACTGCCCTTCAGATTAACAGGGATGACAATACCATTCACTACCAGCTTTCCAACGGAGACACGCAGACGCTGACTTACCAGACGGATTTCGGCATGGAGCTGTCGGACCTGTCTTCCTTTACGGGGCTGGAGTGGTTTTCCATAGACGATGACCTGGAAAAAGGCGACCTGAAAGGCCTGGAGCATTTATATGGCGTCTATGCGGAAAATACCTTTGAGGAACTGGCAGACATCATCCCTCATCCGGAGAACATTACCGATCTGGGCGTATATGACAGCATTTTTAAACGCAGCCTGGAGGGGATAGACGCTTTCCCGAACTTATTGTACCTGTCTCTGGAATATGAGTCGGTGGAAGACCTCTCTGCCCTCTCACAGTATCCTGATTTGCTGGGGCTGCGCCTCATCGACTGTGATGACGTGAACGACTACAGCCCGCTTATGACCCTGACAAACCTGGAGGAACTGAACATACAGTCCTCTCAGCTGAAAAGCATCGACTTCATCAGGCAGATGCCGAATCTGACCAACTTCGGCATTGAGGATACCCAGGTGTCCAATATCAGCGCCCTGGAGTCCTGTACCGGGCTGAGCTATCTGTCCCTGCTTGACAATACCGAAATCGACGACTATTCCGTTATCAGCGGGCTGACCCAGCTCACCCAAATGGAACTGGAATTAAACTACGGCGGAACGCTCCCCTCTCTTGCGGGCCTGGCGCAGCTGCAATGGCTTTCCGTAAAGTACGCCGGTGATCTCACCCCGCTGAAGGATGCGGCCAATGTCACCTATCTGTCCCTGGAAGAGTGTTCCGGATGGGAACTGGAGTCCATTACCGCCATGCAGAATCTGACCGCACTGGTAATCAACGACTTCTCGTCCTATGTGGATTCCCTGGAGCCGCTGACCCGCCTTCCGAATCTGACCTTGCTGGATCTGGAAGACACCCCTGTCTTCGGTAATATTGAGGAAATATTCGGCATTCCGACACTGCAATACCTGTACTTGGATGACTGCCAGGTGGGAATGGACTTCGACAATTTACCCACCAATGAAACCTTGGAGGTTTTATCCCTGAATGACATCACCATCCTCAATGACCCTAGCCATAACAACCCGGACGCCGTCAGCCTGTCAGCCCATTACGACATGTTTGAGCACTTCCCCAACCTGACAGAGTTATATGTGTCGTCGCTGGAGCTGGACAGTATCGACTTCGTTGAAAAGCTTCCACGGCTGCAGTACCTGGACATTACGGACAACAATATTACCAGCTTAAAGCCTCTGGAAAACCTGAGCGACTTCCGAACCGTGTGGTGCGGACAGAATACCATTCTGGAGAATCTGCCTGAGGACAGCCCCATCACCGTAATTACTTCAGACAGATAGAACGGCGCGGTTTTGCCGCAGATCGGGACGGCGCGGTTTCCGCATATTCACAGGATACCCGCTTCAACGCCTTGATCTATACGGAAAAGGGATGCAGGGAAATGGCTGTCACATGTACGGCTTCCATTTCTCCACATCCCTTTTCTCTTAACCGTATTCCGCCGGCACTCTCTGCCCACAGGCCGTAATCGGAATCGGATTCTCCCTCTGCCTGTTCACACTGCCCCCAATGTCAGGAACAGATAACCCGCGTACACTGCCAGCAGCAGGATTCCCTGCCATCTCCGGAACTTTTCACAGATCATGGCCGGTATCACCGCAATGCATCCCACAACCAGGCACGCAGGAAGATCCAGCCTCGCGGATGTCTCTGCAATGGGCAATGCCTTACCGGACACAAACGCACTCATCGACAGAATCAGCGTCAGGTCAATGATATTCGCCCCCAGGATATTTCCTACGGAAAGGGACGACTGCTTCTTCATAATGGCGGTAATTGTGGTAATCAGTTCCGGCAGGGAGGTTCCCACCGCAATAATCGTTACACCGATAACCCTCTCCGGAATGCCTGCCATAACTGCCAGCGCGCTGCCGTTATCCACCAGCAGATCGGCTCCCCAGACGATTCCCACCGCACCCACTGCAAATTTAATCAGATTTACGGCCACTTCCTTCCGCCCGCTGATTTTCTTCTTTTCCTCCCCGCTGTCTTCCGCTTTCATGGAACGCCTTGCCGAGGTAACATTCTCTCCTAAAAACAGAATGAAAATCACAAGCAGCGCGGCAGAGATAACCATTCCCGTCTCTCCCTGAAAGCCGCAAACCACAATCAGGGCTGCCGCGGCCAGCATCAGCACGGACTTGAACAGGTAATCCCCCCGCTTAATCACTGCCGGCATGCACACCAGGGAAATCCCCATGATCAGGCCGATGTTCGCAGTCACGCTTCCCACCGCGTTTCCGATAGCCATATCCACGCTGCCCCTTGCCGCCGCCATAACGGAAACCAGCATCTCCGGAAGCGTCGTCGCCAGGCTGACAATAGTAGCACCGATAATCAGCTTGGGGATACCGCTGACCTCCGCAATCCATGAAGCCGCATCCACAAAGTAATCTCCGCCCTTTACGATAAACACAATGCCTACAATAAACAGGAAAACAATCATTGCAAGTTCCATTTTTCCGCCCTCTTTCTTTGGTATTTTTCCAAAAGAAAAACCCATCCACAAACAAGTGCTTTACCCTTGAAACGCGGGTACAACACTTGCCTATGTATGAGCCTCGTTCATTAAGACAAGCCAGACCAAAGGCCGGGGTTGTTGACTTGTCACGCATCACGCGCCACTACTCCCTCACGGGTATTTTCAATTGTTGTTTTAATGTAACATATGTGTTAGAGACTGTCAATACCTGTCCCTGAAAAAAATTGTATACATCCGCGTCGCCCCGTTAAGGTATTTCAGCCGCAAAATGTGTCTGCCTTTCCATGCCCGGCGCCAATGAGGAAAGACGCCAGCATGGCCGCACCTGTCATCCCCGCAAGATTGCCCAGCAATGCCCGGATGATATGCACATGCCGCATATCCGGTCCGATCAGCGGCATCACCTTCCTCCGAACCTCTTCTATCACATAGGGCTGCGCCAGTATACCGCCTCCCAGCAGAATGTGCGCAGGATTGAATATATGAATCAGTGTAACAAGCCCATATACAATTTCGTCAATCCAGCCGTCCACGGCTTCTCTGACTTCTTTTCTCTCAATGGACTCAAAAATTTTCCGTCCGCTGTCCAGCTCCGGCGCAATCTTTTCCATTCTGCGCACAAGCGCGGTGGCAGATGCATATTTTTCATAACATCCGCTCCACAGCTCGCCCGCACGGCAGTCTTCCGGATGAACCACAATTCCGCCAAAGCTTCCACCGCCGTAATTACTGCCCTGTCTGACCTTTCCGTCCATGACAATGGCACCCCCCACACCCGTACCGTAGGTCAGACACAGGAAGTCCGAAAGCCCCTTTGCCGCTCCGTTGTACATCTCTCCCAGCGCCGCCGCATTCACGTCATTTTCCACCGCCACCGGCACATGAAATTCCTGTTCCAGTATCTCTCTCACCGGCATTCCCGTATAGCCCGGAATATTGTCGTTGGCATAGTGGATTTTTCCTGCGGATGTGTCTACCTGTCCCGCCGTACTGATGCCGATTGCGTCAAAACTCCCACAGCCGTGCAAAATCGCCTTTGCGCGTTCCATCAGGGCTTTGCCGCCCTCAGAAGCCCTTGTTTCCCATTCCCGAAACATCCCGATCTCATTTCCGTCCCAAATACCGGACTTTATGGCTGTCCCGCCTATATCAAGCACTGCAATTTTCATCCTTTTACCATTCCAGTTCCGCATTCGCCCCGGTTATTCAGGGCTTTTGCTGTCTACAGTCATCGGTTTCCGCTGCCCTATAACGCCTCAACGGCATTCATAAAGCGGCGGGCGATTTCCAGCGGGCGGGTAATGGCACCGCCCACGACAATTGCCCATACTCCGGTGCGAAGTGCTTCCACTGCCTGGGCAGGCTCATGTATGCGTCCCTCCCCGATGACCGGGATGTCCGCATCCTGTGACAGGCGGCGCATCAGTTCATAATCCGGCCCGTCCAGTATGGGCGAGTAGGATGTGTAGCCGCTCATGGTGGTCCCCAGGATATCCACGCCGCACTTCCAGGCGTTCATCCCCTCCTCGTACGTAGAGATATCGGCCATCAGGATGATATCCGGATATTTCTCCCGAATCTGCGCCAGGAACTCATTGATGCTTCTGCCGTCGCCCCGCCTGCGCATGGTACAGTCCAGCGCAACCACATCGGAGCCGGCTTCCACCAACTCATCAACTTCCTTCATGGTCGGCGTGATATAAGCCTCATAGCCTTCATACTGCACCTTTACCAGGCCGATTACCGGAAGTCCCGTTTCCTTCTTGATTGCTACCACGTCCCGGATGCTGCTTGTGCGGATGGCCGGGGAACCCGCCTGGGCCGCTGCCCTCGCCATCAGATACATCACGGACTGTTCTTCCACATAGAGGGGTTCACCCGGAACCGCCTGGCAGGATACAATCAGCTTCCCATGAATTCTTTCCAGAAAATCATGCATTTTTTTACTTTTTTCCATACTCTTTCCTCCTGGTGTTTTCTGTTGAGATATCCTAAATAAGTGTATGATACCTTCTGGTTCTAACTGTGAAAAACTCCACTTGTTTCCGACGTCTCTATCTCTGAGCTATCTTTTATGCCGCCGGACACCTAGCCAGGAACATCGTCCACACAATGGAATCCCAATTCTCTCATTCGACTTTTTGCGGTCTGTTTAGACACCCCATAAAAACTGGCCAGTTCAGAAATCAATTCTTCCATCTGGTGCCCGCTCCCCGCATCATCAGAATCAATATGATATTCTCTTAACATCTCTTCAATCTTTCGTGTCGTTGTCTTTGCAGGCATTAACAGGTACGATACAATACCGTTTGCCTGCCATTCCATCCAATCTACAGTTTTCCACTCCTCAGTGTATCTATCGTCAAGATTAACCCCGCAGCGAATAACGCTTATGTCACCTCTAACCCCCAGCATTTTCATCAACAAATGATATGGCTGATGCCTATACCAGTGAAAGCACTCATGGGCAATCATATCATTGACGTTTCCAAACGCATGATAATGCCGGGAATCGATAAACATCATTCCTCGCTTAGCATTGCGAATTGCAATATTCCTGTTCTTATCCTGTATATTTCCATCCTCAAGAAAAAGTATCCCAAAGACATCCGATCCATCAGAAAACAGTTCTTTCTCAATAATAGTCAACCCCATGTTTTCAGCAATCTGCCTGATGGGAACCGGTACTGCTTCCTTTAAGGCTTTCGGATAATATTTCTCCAAAAAACCGGTTGCTTCATCCTCGAAAGAACTTCTGGAAATAACAGGTACTAACTCCCCGGAAAATTTTTTATTCCCTGCTTCTTCCATCTGCTCACATTCCGTAACCCAGACAATTTGAAACCCAGACAATTCAATCCCCAGCAATACCTGACAATGTACCCTCAGCCATCTTTCCTGAACTGATGTCTTGTCAGACTTCGGTGCGGAATATTCCATGAGGCATGATACAATAATGTCAAAACAAATATATCCTTCTTCCGGCTGCTCGATATGAACTACATCCTGTATTTCTATATCGGACAGCATCGCTTTCTTTTGCTTCACTTCTCCTCCCAGATGACTTGATACCGCATTCTTTATTTCTTCATAACGTCTCTGGTCAATCAGTTTTTGAAGCGGCCTTTCATCTTGGGCATCATAATAATCTAGCATTGAGTCGTTCAATTGTTTTCGAATTTCACGCCAATTTTGCATATATAAATCCATATATGCTGTAAACACCTCATTATGCGTCCGTTCGCGCAGATGGATCAGTTCATGGAGGATTACATATTCCAGACATTCCACAGGTTTCTGTATTAACTGGAGATTAAACCACAACCGCTTTTTGTCCGTATTGCAAGTCCCCCAGCAAGTTGTCATATATTTTGTCTGCCAGGACTCACAGCACAATCCTGTAATCTGCTCCCACTTGGGCAACAGACGTTCTATTTCTCCTTTCAGCATAATGCGATGCTGCTCACGAACATAGCTTTCGCGCTGTCTTACAGAACTCTCCTCACGCATGTGCAGATAAACTTTATTTCCAACAATTTCAAAGCTGTTCTTCTGTGCATCTGAAATAAATGTCAGAAAATACTGCTTTCCCCAGATGTACATCGTTTCCCCGCTGACATACTGCCGTTTCGCACTGCGGGGCTGTTCCTGGAACCTTTCAATCTGTTTTTTCACCCAACCAAGATTTGTCCTTGCATACACTTCTAACGCTTTATCATCCATGCTCGAGGGCGCAGAAATAACCACATGTCCATCCGGCGGTTTCACCTGCAGATGCATGTTCTTAATATTCTTTTTTTGAACCTCAATCGGTATGCCTGAGACCACGAGCCGCATCAGTCAATATTCCTCCTGCTTCTTGATGATTTTAAAAAGGCGCTCCATCTCCGAATCCTCCTTGAGGATAACCAGCATCGCCCTTTTTATCCGGTTTTCCTTGATTGTATCTCCTCGAAAACCGTTCATTTTACTGCGCATCACTGCATCATGTAATCTGATTGCCAATTCCTCGTCCTCGCCCACATTATCATAGAGGGCCTGCAGCGCTCTGCTTTTCCGGATGCTTTCCGGGTAAGCTTCATTCTCTTCCGGATAATCCACATCCTTTGCCAAATTAATATATTTTTCCAGCAGTTCCTTATAAGAAGCAACTCCCTGCTTCCTCTCTTCAATCAGTTCTTCTAGGATGGCCGACATCTTCTCGTAATACTTCGGATTGACCGTAACCCTCTCCACCATTTTACGCCGGATATTGTTCTCAATCGCCTCCGCCGCGCTTTGCCTTTGCCCGGATGTGGAATGTCCGGCCGTCATGGTATTTCCCTGATCATTCACAAAATCCAGAAGCGTCAGATCGTCAAACTCTCCGACTTTGATGCTGTCACTGGCAATAATATAATTATCGATCAGCTTCCTCATATCCGGCTCATAAGCTTTCAAATCCAGAAAATCCCCGCTTTTATTGCCGATAATCTGCTTTAGCTCAATATAAAAGCGAACTTTCTCCTCATAATTCTTCCATTCAAAAGCAGTACATATGTCCACCATATACGGTTTCGCCTCCGCAAAAGCGCGAACCAGAATGCTGACCAGCCTGTACAGTTTTCCCCGGAGGCGGGTATAGATTTCATCCGCATCTTCACTCATCCCCGTTTCACCGCAGAAATAGTGAATATATTGCAAATCCTCCCTTGATGCTTCCACACCCTCGCACAGTTCTTCCAGTTCCTCATACACTTCTTTAAAATGCTTGATGGCTTCTTCGCTTCTGTCCTTGATCAGGCCTTCCACATCCTCCGGATCATACCCCTCAAAAGCGCCTGATGTATACTTGTCCATAGCCGCTTTGAGATTTCCGAACAATTGCTTATAGTCAACAATAAAACCAAATTCCTTCGTATCTCCATCCAGACGGTTGACGCGGCAGATTGCCTGAAACAGCCCGTGATCCTGCATCTTCTTATCTATGTACAGATAGGTGCATGGCGGAGCGTCAAAACCTGTCAGAAGCTTGTCGACAACAATCAACAGCTTCATATTCGCCGGCTCATTGATAAACTTCTCCTTTGCCTCGGTCTCAAAATCTTCCACTCTTTTCTGGATGGAAAGTTTCTCCGGAAGACGGTCCGGATCCAATCCAAGCATGCGCAAATAAATATCGTATTTTTCGAATCTTTCCGTGTCCTCCTCCAGGCTCACTGTATCTGTGCGCAGATCCCCGGCCTGTGGCGTGTAGGAAGAAATAATGGCACACTGCTTAAAGCCACGCTGTTGGAATATTTCATAATACTTGCAGGCGGTATAAATACGATCTGCCACAAGGATAGCGTTTCCATTCCCGTTCATAAGCCTGGACTTCAAGTCAAAATCCTGTATGATATCCCAGGCAACCCTTTCCAACCTAGAGCGGGAACTGTAAATATTCTGCATATTAGCCCATTTTTCTTTTAATTTAGCCTTTGCTCTAGGAGAAAGGATCCGCGTCTTTACATCAAACCACTGATCGATCCTGTCATGGGAAGAAAGCTCCTGCGGAATATCACGGTATTCATAGCGTAAATCTAAAATGACTCCGTCCCGCACAGCCTCATTATATTTGTAGCTATGAATATAGGTTCCAAATACTTCAATGCTGGTTTTCTTATCCCTCTTCAACAATGGTGTCCCGGTAAAACCGATGAAAATGGCTTTCGGCATGATTGCCTGCATGGCCGCATGCAACTTTCCCGACTGTGTTCTGTGGCATTCATCTACAAACACATATATCTTCCCCTTTGCCTCAAAATCAGCCGGAAGAGCTTTCTTAAGTTCATCAACATATTTCTCATAATCAGCCTCTGTTGCCTCCCCGCCGCGCCTGCCAAATTTATGTACCAGAGAACATAGCAGCGAATTATCATAAGAATTTAGCCTGCGAAGCAAATCATCGCAGCTTTTTGTTCTGACAATTTTCTCATCAACACCTTTATAAGTCCTTTCCATCTGCTCATCCAGTTCATCACGGTCTGTCACAATCAGGACCCGTGCATCATCACTATGAGACAAAATCCACTTGGACAGCCAGACCATCGTCAGGGTTTTTCCGCTGCCCTGCGTATGCCAGATAATACCGCCGCGATTTTGCGCAAGACGGCTCTGTGTGCGTTTTATGCCATAATACTGATTATAACGGCACACTTTCTTTTTCCCTTTGTCGAAAATCACAAAATTTTCAATTAAATCTGTAAATCGCTTCTTATCAAACATCTGATATAATTGTCGAAGAAGCAGATTGTCAATATGCTCACAATAAGCCATGATACGGATATCTTCCTGATCCCGTTCCTCCTCATTTTCATGGAACCCATCCGGTTTCCATTCCATATAGTACTTTTCTTTCGTCAGTGTTGTCCCATAGCGCAGCCCCTCTATCTCATTTCCTGCCATACAGAACTGCACGGTAGTAAAAAACGGGGCGATAAATCCGTCTCTCTGATTGGTCAGATTCTGGCGGATGCCATTTGATACCGACGCACTTTTCTTTTTCAGTTCCATTACCGCAACGGCAATGCCATTCAGGTAAATCACGAGATCCGGCCGCTTCTCCTGGCGTTCTACCACTGTAACTTCTTCTGCAATGGAAAAATGATTATTGGTCGGATTCTCCATATCTATGAAATAGACCGTCTGCGGAGCGCTCTCCGGAGTCTCTCTGACCTTTGCGCCATATTTCAGCAGGGAATAAACCTGTTGATTGGCAATGTACAATCCGTGCGTCATATCGTCAGCCGTCCTGACCAATTCTGTCACAGCTCCATCAATCAGCTTTTCGCTGTAACCGCTAAGATGCAGATACGCGCGGAGACGATCTTCCCGAATGTTTTTATTTATCTCGCCTTTCAGATTACCAAGGTACTCGTAATCAAGAATGTCCCGGTTTCGAAAGAAATCCACTACCCGATTCTGTGTCTCACGTTCTGTATCCCCAATACTCATTTGTACAGCCTTCTTTCCGTTTATACTAATTTTATTTTTCCGGTTATCAGCTCACTCATCATGGCTTTTTTAATTTGGGCGTATTTATCAATTTTTTGCTGGTGGAGGGTGATGAGGTGGTCGAGATAGGCAAAATAATCTCCTATATGCGTTTGCTCAGATAGACTAGGTATGGCAATATCTATACTCGCAAGCACTATTTGGCTAATATTTTTGTTTGCACTATCAGTTGCCTGTAACATTATTTGCTTACGAACAGGTTCTGTGGCAAACACAAATCTTTTGAAACTATCGTCAAGCCCAACTTCATCTCTAAATCGAATGACAAACCCAGAATATGTTGTATTTACAAGGTTTTTTGGTACTAAAGCACACTCTCCTACACCCTCCAATTTTACAGATGAACGTACAAATAAAATATCTCCTTTATGGAGATTATAGTCTTTTAATTGTGCCGGAGTTGCCATTGCTTTTCCTAAATTAGCTATATCAATGACATTGTTTCCAAAAATATTTTGAAGATTAACAAACGGAAATCCCACTCCCATAGCTTCTTTTGAAAAGTTCATACCATTCTTGAAGCTTCCAATCTCCCCCAGCTTACACCGTTCCCAAGGTTCACTATATCCCGGCTCCCTCATTTGAGGAACATCCGATCCATCTTGCGGAAACATCCGATACAGGCATCCCCTTTTAAAATCCCTTAATTTGGAAACCACCTTCTTCAGTTCCACCAACAATCGATCCACCTCTGAAAGAGCCGACACAATCACCTTCTGCTCTTCCAGCGGCGGAACCGCAATCCAAGTTTCCGAAATCGCCGTCTTAGATATGGAGGAGACCTTAATCCCGTTAACATATGGCAGCACTTGATCATGGTAAATAGGGGAATTCATATAATACCCCAGCCACTTCGGCACGAAATCCCCTTTCTTAACACGGCATGGAATTGTGTGCAGTCCCGCAACCATCCTTCCCTTTCCCAGACCATAAACCTCTGTTGCTTTCCCAACAGTATCGTCCTCTGCCGTATCAGCCAGAATCACATCTCCATCCTGCAAAACCTGTGCCGATGCTGTTAAAAGAGAGCCATCATTCAAATAGGGAACCTCATCCCTTTCACAATCCAGCACCTCTCCGAACCGAGTCAAAATATCTCCATAATGGACATTGCGGACAGTCCCTGAGCAATGATTCATTTCTGCCCTGGGCAGTGTATTATTGGACAACATACGAAACGTCTCTTCAAAAGTCTGCATCTCCCACTCTACAGGAATCTCTCCGATTTCCGTATGTTTCATTTCCCTTACCATGTGAATCCCATCCTTTCCAGATGTTGTTTCACCTTACTTTCACATGTACTCACCTGTCCCAGAAGATCTGGCAGCGTGTTTTCATATCGTCTGGACAATTCCATGATTCTGTCAGCCAATTGATGGGATACTGTCCTATACAAATCGTTAATTCCATTGCCGATGGCGTAATACCACTTTCTGTTCACCAGCAAATCCATGATTTCATCATCTGTCAAAGCTGTATAACGCTCACGGGCCTTTGTGTCCAGTTCTTTTTCAAGCGCCTTTATCATTTTTGTCATATCCTCCAACCGTTCAGCCAGCTTAAATGCCGCCTCCAGTTCCTTATAGTCATCCTCAAAGGCTTCCGGTACAGGTGCCTCCAGACGAGCCAATTCAAGCGCATATGCAATAGAAGCTTTCGTTACCGTTCCATTGTCGCCATATGCTGCCTCACAGAGAATATGCCCTCCAATATAATCCATATAATCTGCTTTCTTCTTTATTCCGGGAAAAACATTCTGAAATTCCACAAGCGCATCTATAAGCGGCGTATGCACGCTTTTCTTGATTTCCACCATCTTATCCCTGATATCTTTGCTCCTGACTCTCCCCCCATCCGAGATATCCGTAAGGATAGAATCCGATTCCGACTCTTCAATTACTTCCGCCAATCTGGAATCTGTCTCTGCCGCCAGCTTGGTCAATTCATCGATTACCCGCTTCTCTTCCGGGAAGAGTTCTGATATGATGATAGCCTTTGGAATCAGTTTTCCTTCCCATCCTACTACCTTTCGCTCCGGATTACCATCAGCATCCTTTTTCTTCGTCTCCTTCGTAATATTTTCCGTCTCTCTGGCAACACCATATCCGGCATCTTCTGATATAATCAACGAAACGTCATCCCCCATCACTTCGTTCCAGCAGGCAAGAAGCACTTGATAAACAGAATATTTATCAAGGAGCGTAAGCCCCTCAAATTCCTCCATTATTACCTGTGCCAGTCGTTCAATCAACTTTTTTGCGGACACACCCGGCTTAAGCGTTTTCAATTCTTGATCTGCGTATGTTTTCCATCTCAGGAAAGCCTCATCCATCTTTACCCCATATGCGGTAAATTCCGAATCAGAAAATATAGTCGGGCGAATCTGGTCCTCCTCCACAATCAATTTATAGTATCCATCTCGGAAAGTACCCAGCAGAGAATCTTTCAGCTTCGGAAATGCATTCCAAAAACGCGAAAGGGAATCGATATCTGCCTCCGGAATGCCTCCATGGATATGTGCATAAATATTCTGCACATCCTCCGGCTCAGAAGAATCTATATAGCGGGAAATGTTCAGATTATAGTCATTCTTCTCTTTGATTTCTTTATTCGATACAAATCTGGCATATTTCGGATCTGTTTCAATCTGCTGGTTAAAAGTCGTCACGATTCTATAAATGTCCTGTTCCCGTAGGCGGTTTTTATTACCATCTTTCACATATCCCTTCCCTGCATCAATCATAAAAATGCCGGCCCGATTATCGGCACCCTCCTTATCGATTACCATAATGCAGGCAGGAATCCCGGTTCCATAAAAGAGATTCGCAGGCAAGCTTATGATTCCTTTGATCCATCCTTTATCAACAATTGCCTTTCTAATGATTCCTTCCGCATTTCCCCGAAAAAGAACGCCATGTGGTAAAATGACCGCTGCCTTTCCAGTAGATTTCAATGTTTTCAGGATATGCATCAGCCATGCGTAATCCCCATTCTTTTCCGGCGGCCTGTCCCCAAAGCCAGTAAATCGTCCATACTCTTTCAGTCCATCAGACCAGTTTTTGAGAGAAAAGGGAGGATTTGCAACTATGTAATCAAACCGCTCCAGCTCAGAAGCATCCTCTGCTTTTAAGAACTGCGGATCAGAAAATGTATTGCCGGACATGATTCTGATTGTCGGTTTATTGTGCAGCACTGCATTCATTTTTGCCAGACCGGCAGTCGAACTCTCTTTTTCCTGTCCATATCCTGCGATTTCAAACGGAGCCTCCGTCAATGCCCTGATGAGCAACGAACCACTGCCGCAGGCCGGGTCGCATATTGTTGCATCTCTGTCCTTACACTTATCAATACCGATTACCTTGGCAAGGATACGGGATACTTCTGCCGGTGTATAGAACTGTCCCTTGCTTTTACCGCTTTCCGTAGCAAAATTCCGCATTAGATATTCATAAGCATCACCAATGATATCGTCGCCTTCGGCTCTGTTTTTTGAGAAATCCAGTTCCGGTCTCTGGAAAATCGCAATCAGCTTTGTGAGCTTGTCCACCATTTCCTGACCCTTGCCAATTTTAGCTTCATCATTAAAATGGGCAATGTCTATTACCCCTTTCAAGCTGTCGTTTTCCTCGGCCAAACGGGCAATCACCTTATCAATTCCATCCCCGATGTTCTTTTTGTTTTTCAGCGCAATAAAATCATCAAAAGAACATCCTGTTCTTTTATCTGGATCCCTGTTTGTATCATGAGCTTTATCAAAAACTTTTATGTCTGCATATTTCTGTCCTTTATACTTGTCCGTCACATATTTCATGAACAACAAGGTGAGCACGTAATCTTTATATTGTGAGGCATCCATGCCTCCGCGTAACGCATCGCAACTCGCCCACAGAGAACTGTATAGTTCTGTCTTTTTGACCGCCATCTTATGTTTTCTCCCTCATCTGTAACTGTTTGCCTGCTCTGCCCAGGTAATTTACTTCTATATTTTCACTAACAGAAGCCGCGCTTCGAGAGTCTTTTTTATCATTTCTCATTCTTTCAATGAACTTCCGATTCTTCTCCCTGCTTTTCTGCAATTCTTTCTCATCACATTCTTCACCGTCAGAAGGCAGTATGATTTTCAAAGGAAAAATATCATACTCCAAGCGCTCTATAATATCGTTGACTGACCAAAGATGAGCGGTACACTCCCTCCACACACTCGTTAAACAATTGTATTGTTTCCCTCTCAGAATACTTTTTATCTTTATGTAAGTAATGGACTTGCAAGAAAACTCTCCCTTTAATCACATCTGCTTTTCACCATATCCATATTATAATTGAAAAAGTCCAAAAGTACAATAGAAAGCAGGATAACAATCCTTTCATTTGCCACCCTGCTCATAATACACATTATGCTTCTATATATTTCTGTGACTTCCCTAAAAAGACTCCTGCCCTTCTTCTTGTGTCAATTTAGGACCCATTCATTTTAATGTCTGTCTACCGTGGCTAAGGCAAGGTACAGATTTTCACTCTCAATCTCATCCAGTAAATCAGAAACAGACTTTACCTCCATCTGCTTCTCCTTGTCTGTCATATCCTCAAGATATTCTCCAAAATCACTTGTCCATCGGTAAAACCGCCTGTTGGAATTAAAATATGCCCTGTCGTCTGTGCGGATTTGCTCAATAATTACTTCATCAACGCCGCACTCACGCAAAATCTTTTCCTCAGCTTCTTTCCAGATGCGCCATTTCCTGTCCTCCCGTCCGTGGTTATAACTTCTCGGAATCTTCAGCCCTTATTTCATGGGGCTTTCAGACCTCTGT
>OFFP01001629.1_pt1 | contig 14751 bp, 19 predicted proteins | sample 1521431 | NCBI WGS metagenome assembly OFFP01 (sample SAMEA3504104, study PRJEB24116) | mouse gut metagenome | biome: mouse gut; feature: mouse-associated habitat; material: faeces | place: Denmark | collected 2011 | reverse complement strand
TGGGCTCCAGCCGCTTGGTGCCGCCGGTGCAGTTGCCCATCTTGATCCAGAGGGCTTCCAGCTCCGCGGCCTCGGAGGCGTGCTCGGGGATGATCTCCACGATGTCCTTGTCAATACGAATCTTCATAGCGCAGCACCCCTCCGCGTCTTAGCCGAAGTACCGCTCCAGCAGGCCCTTGAACGCCTTGCCGTGGCGGGCCTCGTCCCGGGCCATCTTATACTACGGGCCGCTGCGCGTCCCTCCGTGGGGGGTACTATTTTCAAGGGGTTAAGGGCATTATTGAGGGACACACTGTGTCCCAAAGCAGAGAAGTGTTACCATGCAATCAAGTGTCCTAAATATAAATTTAGGAGGATTTGAACATGGCACAGCACAACAACATAGGAGTATATCAGTTACCCAACGGGAATTGGGCGTATCGCTTCACGCAAACAGTAAACGGCAAGCGGCACAATCACAAAAGCGTCAAGGATGAAAACGGGGAGCCGATGAAAAGCCAAAAGGCGGCAATCAGAGCGCGGCAGTTGGCAATTATGGCGGCAGAGGCAAAAAAGAATCAAAAGCCGCAAAGACGGGTCACATTTGCGGAGGTCTATCAAGAGTATTGCGAAAAGGGCAGGAACGGGAAAGCCTACACCACGATACGCAAGCAGGACAGTTTGTGGAACAACCATCTTGCCGCACAGTTTGGAGAGCGGTTCATTGATGAAATCAGCGCGGCGGAGGTCAATGATTATCTATCCATGCTCTACCATACAGAGGGCCGCGCTTATCGGTATGTAGAGGGCTTTCTGAAAATGTTCTACCTGATTTTCGGGCAAGCCTACTCCCGCAATTATTTAGACGTAGATACCTACAATAAGCTATGCGTCAACAAAGATGTTAGAATCTGTATGCCAAAGATGAAAATTGACGAAGATACCGACATTGTAGCTTTTGATTGTGAACAGGTAGAATTGCTGGACAACTACTTTCACGGCACAAATGCGGAAACTGCCTATTTATTAGGCCGCTACTGCGGTTTACGGATAAACGAATGTTACGGGTTGAAATGGGAGAACGTGGACGCAGAGCGCGGCACGATAACCATAGACAGGCAGATGCAGTATCAGGAGGGTTTGATAAAGTTAGTCCCTCTGAAAACCCGAAACGCCCGCAGGACAGTTTACATGAGTGACAAGCTGAAAGTGTATCTTCAAGAATTGGAACGGAACAATAGGAAGTTGACTGCGGCGCAGACTGCACAGCGGACGCAGAACCAAACGTTCATTATTGATATTGACGGGCAGACCATTTCTTCCCTTGAATTAGTGAACAGCCTGCCGAACGGAAAAATTCAGACAGTAAACTCCATGAAATATCATTCCAAGACCATCAAGCAGAAATTGGGCATTGATTTCAAATATCACCACTTGCGGCACACCTACGGAACAAGGCTTGCGGAAATGAATACGCCCACGCATATTCTCTGTAATCAGATGGGCCATGCCAGCGGGAAAGTGACAGAGCGGTATTATCTGGCAGTATCGAAACCGGGAATTGATGTGCTTACAAGGCATCTTAACGCCATGTAATTGGCGTGTAGCAAGAGGACAGAGGACTAACCTCCCTGCCCTCTTTACTCTTGTTTCAGCGGGAATCGAATTTGTTTGAAAATGCACTTTCAATAACTCACAGCATCTTTTCACATCTTTGTTGCAACTCACAACAACTATAGTCAAGAGTGGATATCTTTGAACATCTGAACGCATTTGTTGGCACATGAATTATCGTATATTATCATAAGGGAAGGATGATTTTATGGCCCCATAAAAATCACCGTCCGGGGCCTCGCCTTTCGCAAGGCTCAAAAAGTATGCCCTCAAATCAGCTTCCGCGTTTTCGGGATAGATAATTTCAATAGGCGGGTCAAACCGTTGTGTCCACATATATAATTCCGGGGTGAGTTCTTCATGAATGGTCGCAACAAATGATTCATCCCCATCGGGCGAAATAGGAATATCGCGTCCGAATTTATCTATCACCTCGGAAACAAACCAATTATCTGCCTTTAGTTTGACTATTTTAGAAGGGGTATCTGTATTGAGGTAATCTATCCAGCCTTGAGCGATGGAAATTCCCTCCCTCTTTTCTGGAAGAACCTTTATTTGCTCGATAAGCGCCAAGTCTAATCGTTCAAATTCATATACAAATGAACCCGTATCGTCCATATTCTCGCATTGAAAATCTATGCTGTCTCCATCCTCTAAAAATTCCCCGTTAGTATCTATGTATTTCCCGTACTCACTATCATATTCTAAACCCGCTTTATACCATATGTTCTTGGGGATTTTCAGAACAGCGTAAAGCCAAAACCTATCGCTTGCCCAAACAACAGCACAGGGATTAGCTGTTATAATTTTACTGCTGTCAAGATTATGATATCTTTTAGTCAATTTATGGTCAGTTAAGGCATATTCAAAATACTTGAAGCTGATTTTCCTGTTTTGCGCAATCGCCTCATAGATAGTATCCAAGTCTTTCATCAATCTATCATTCATTGTGCGGGCACGATTAGCAACAAACGTCCGGCGGTCTAACAGCTTTTTTGTATATTCATCAGCAAGCCCTATCAATTTATCTGTCAGTTTATTGGCTTCCTCCTGCGTGATAAATTGCGCCGCTTGGACACTGTTGGCAATTAACCGCAAATCATGGGATGATAGCGGCGGGTCATCAAGCACATATCCCTTTTGCCGCCCATCGTAGCGAATTTTAACGTCCCGAAAACAAGCACCCAGCATATTCAAGTCTGCATAAAGCGTTTTAATTTCTATGCCACGGTCTTTACTGCCACAGCCTTTGCTTTTTAAGTATTCCTGCATATCTTTCGCTTTTACGGCATGGGTAGGGCTTGCGTTGGTATGTATGTAATCACGTAGCAGGATAAGACGTTCAACAATATCACGCGCCCTGTTGCGGTATACCGCCATTGTTCCATCCTCCCCGTTGAAATCTGCACTTCAATATTATCACAGCATCAATAGCAAAGCAAGATAGAGGGCGGGGTTTGCGGCCCCGCCCCTTCTATTACCCTGCAACTACCATCTGAGCATCACAGTCCATACAAGCAATATTTACAACCTTTGTAGCGCGGACGGAATTTCCGCAACAGGGACAGATATATTTCCTTGTGCTGGATGTGCGAACCGGAGTATCTACGCCGCTTCCATCATGCGTACCCGTGCCAGTAACACGCAATCCCGCAAACTCATTCCTATTGATTAGAATATCCGTCAGGCCGTTTTCAAGGATGAAATCTAACAAGGCTTCGCCGGGGGCTGTATGTGACCAGCCGTATTTGTCGCTGTGGGTAACAATCAGGCCGTGAGCCTCTGCCGCCGCTTTGAATTTCCTATTGTGGTATGTATTCCCCCTGCTACAATCCTGGATACCGTTCTCATAGTTGAAATAGTGTACCATCTCATGCAGCAGCGTGGCGGCAACCTCTTCAATAGGCCGGGCCAGCGTCCCCGCGCCAATGTTGATCTCATGCGTCCCGCCCAGCTTGGAAACCCAGGTATCTTCCCGCAAGGAAAAGTGCCCGTATGCGCGGGGTGTGGACTGGATGGTGATGGTGGGACTTGAAAGTGTATTTTCAAAATATTCAGCATTCAGCATATCAAACATTTTGTTGAGATACCCGGCTACTCGGTTATAGCTTGTCAATTCTTTCATTTTTCTTGTGCTCCTTTATCTTGATTTCTTGGAGCGGGCAAGCTATAATATCTCTTGCCCGCTCCTTTGGTGGTACGGGTGGGGCCTCTTGCGTGTCTACTTTGGTCGGTGTTCACGCAAGGGCCTTTTCTCATGCGCTGATGGAGAAGCGGCGGCTGGAAACGGCTTTGGTATAAGCCTTGTACACGTCCGGCATGACCTTCTTAAAGGCCGTGGTATCAAACCTGTTGGAGATAACATAGGTCCAGCGGACGATATACTGTCCAGCGGTCAGTTCTTCCGTGTCGCGTTCCAGCATTTCAGCTTTGATGCTGTCCCGGAGGGCTTCGGCCTCTGCCTTGGCTTCTTCAATCACGGCCTCCCATTCGTTGAGGGCTTCGATTTTGGCTACTAATTCGTTTCTGCTCATGTTCAAATCTCCTTTTGATTTATTAGGGGCTGTCCCCTTGACTGATTGTATTGTACCTAAAAAGGTACGTGCTGTCTATTGATGAAAGTACCAAAATTGGTACGGATTATTTGTATACTTTTTGGTACGGTTCGGATTGACAAAACTGTTGAAATAATGTATACTTATTGGTACAAAGGGGGGGTGTATCATGCCTGTTTCATACCAGAAACTCTTTTCGCAAATGCAAGAAAAAGGAATTAAAAAAATTGACCTCCGCACAAAGTATAAGATAAATCCCAAAACGGTTGACAGTCTTGTAAACAATAGAAGTGTAACTGTTGATACAATTATTCAACTGTGCGAAATACTTGATTGCCAGCCGGGAGATTTAATGGAATACATCAAGGAATAGAACAAGAGGACGGAGCGGTTAAGCCCTGTCCTCTTTTCGTTTGTTCGGCGGGACACCCCCGGTATATTTCGGGAAAAAGAAAAATCAAGAGCTACAAAGGGCATGGGCCTGGTCAAAAAACTTTTGAAATGCACTTTTCATTTCTTCGTTTCCGTTCCAGTGTAGCAAGAGTAGAATGATCGCGGCAGTTCAAGAGGCGAACAGCGTAAATCTACTTCTTCTGATTCGTTTGCTGGACAAATATGCCTTTTTGATTTTCTTATATAAATTTGCTATAATTATTACAGAAATCAGGAAAAAACATGATTTTAAATAAAAATAAGGAGAGATTATGACAATGACCACTGTTCCCAATTAGAATATAGTTATTATTCATAGTGATAAGCCGGAAAAGAATTTTTTGCAGATAAAAAATGAGAATTGGATGGAATTTAACAGGAAACATGGCCCGTTTGCTTTACAACTCTACCTTTACTTTGCAAAGAATAAAGACGGGTACGAGTTTGCACTATCACAAAAAGCCGCAGAAGAAGCCGGGATTAAAAAAACTTCATACCATAAATATCTAAATTATTTAATTGATGAAGGATATTTAGTATGGCGTAGAGGGAATACTTATGACTTCTATGAAACGCCGCACAAACCGAAAAAGAAACCTGTGCAGAGTTCGCCTTCTGGCGAATTGGACAGTTTGCAAGACGAACAAGAAAGTCCGCCAAACGATTTCCGCAGTTCTCCCAACGGCCAAAATTTTCCGCAACTCAATAGAGAAATAGATAATATAGATATAACAGATATTATAAATATAGGGGAACACACACAACAAAAGGTGCAGACAGGGGAGAAAACAGGGTGGGTAATAAATGATTTTAAATTCTAAAAACAATCCTCCCCTGTCAGCACCGAGATAAAAAGTTAAGCTGCCTCTTTATACCCTTGACATTCCTCTGCTGTTGCTTTGATAATCGGCTCAATGTCTTTAATAACCTCAAAATCCCGATTGAAATAATATAGCGGGTTCTTGCGGATATTAGGGAATTGCGCTTCAAACCACCGCCGTACCGCCGCATAGCGGCTTGTCTGCACCAGTCCCGCACCATTGCGGATATAGTTATAGACTTCCATCAATTCATCACGCTTGGGCAGGAGATTGATAAACCGCTCCATATTCTCATAGGTCAGTTGCTTGTATTGGTTGCAACGGAATACTTCTCCGCTCTTGGTACGATATTTGATAGGGGATTTGTGAGTGCGGCGGGACACCTTTAAGCCTGGAATATCATGCTGTAATTGGATATAAAGAGAGTATTCGGGACTGGCGGGGTCGTTCATAGCTTTTTCAAAGGCCGCAGTTACAATCAAAGTCTTGGTTACAGGATTGATTTTATAATTGCCCTTGTAACTGATTTCCGTTTTCATTTTCTATGTACCTCCTTACGCCGCCGCGCCAGCCTGGGCCGCCGCATTCTCAATCGCTCTTGTTGCTTTGTCCATGTCAAAAGGTTCGTCCGTACTACTAAACCGCTCGATGAACCAGCGTTTGACACGGGGGTAAATGCTTCGATTCATACTTTCGGCGGCGGATTTGACTGCCGTATACTCTATCATAATTTTTTCTGCATCAGTCTGAATTGAAATGTACTTTTCAATAAATGTGAAGTCAAGCTTCTTGTAGGTCTGTTTGCTCTTGTTCTGTTTAACTTTCTTTTCGACAACCTTAAAACGGGGATGAGCCTCCACCAGTTCGCACAGTTCCTTGTACTCGTCGCTGTCGCAATACTTTGCTTTGTTGAGGCTGGCTTTTGTGCCGATGATCTGCTTGTTGATAAAATCAACAGTGAAACGGTTATACATAGTGTGTCCTTTCTGCGCTCTGGGCGCGGGGCGGTAGGTCGCCACCCTATTTGTTTTTGGAGGGCCGTCCCTCATGTTCTGAACGCAGTATAACAAAAGTCCTCTCCATATATAGCGGAGAGGACTTTTGCCTTTTTCATTTATTTTCCGATTTCTTTTTGCTCTTGATTTGTTCAGAGATGTGGGAAAGATGTGCAAAGATGTTTGAAGCGAAAAGAAAGATGGGTAAACAGGTTCATACATTTTTGAAAATGTATTTCAACGCATTCATTGACGCACAAGTATGAAAGACTGTCTCGCTTTTGTTCGGCATACGACAAAGGAACTTGTTAGGAAAGTATAAGAGAAAGGCACTGGGAATTTAGGTTTCCGGTGCCTTTCTATTTTTTAGATAATTTTTTAGCACCAACTGTATACTTTCTTTCTCGTCTTTCGATAAATGGCGGTAATTGCGGATAAGTGCTGTTTCCTCTTTTGTTGGCTCGACTTCTTCAACAATAGTTCGCTCCAATGGGGGAGTATGTCCAACTAAATAATCAATAGAAGTTTCAAAATAATCTGCCAGCTTTATGAGTGCGGATATATCCGGCTCTACATTGTGATTTTCATATTTGTTCACTGATTGCTGACTTGTACCCATAACATCCGCAAGTTGTTGTTGGCTTATCCCCCTATTTATTCGCAATTTCCGCAAGTTTTTCACCATACAATCACCTCACACTCATAGTAACAACCTGCGCGTGTGATGTATAAGTCTTTTTGGTTGTTAAATGCTATTTACAACACCTTTTAGTTGTGATATACTGCATACAGCATCCAAAAATATAGAAAGGAGAAATTAGCATGGGCAACTATATGGGGACAAGTGAAACGGCTGAGAAATTGGGACGTTCGCAAGCTACAATTTCAAAGGCGTGCCGGGAGGGGAAAGTCATAGGGGCAGAACAGGACGGGACGGGAAAGCCATGGAGGATTCTCGCAGATACGCCAAATCGGTTTATCAAGGATAATTGTAGGGGGTAGATTATGAACAAATCAGCTACAAAAAAGGTGTTTCTTGTTATAGCCATAGTATTCTACATTGTTTCAGGGGTCATGCTCTATAAAGGGTATGACAAAATGACCAATTACTACAATTCAGAATATTCCACTTCACGCAACGTAAACGCTTATGTAGGGGGAGATGCCTATAACTACATCATTAACGGGAATTATGCTACAGGTTTCTTTGTTCTTGCAACAGGATTTATAATTGCAGGTACGATTTGCCTGTGTAGTGGAATAATTGTCGGGCTTTCAAATGGAGCTGACATACGAGCCCAAATTGCTGACTCACAAAGCGACCAATGATAAAGGAGGTACACCAACCATGGGAATGCAACCGAAAAAAGCTGTTAAAGAGGAAGCAACTGCAAAGAAAAAGGCAATTTCATCTAAAATGATTGTTATTGTCGCGTTCCTTTTAATTGTTACTAGTATTGTTGGATTTATCGTATATCAGCATTATCAGACCGCAAAAATGGAAGCGGCAAGATTAGAAGATGCATACCAGAAAGCCATCAATATCAAGGAATCTGGTGATTATGTAACCGCAGTGGACCTTTTTGTGGAATTGGGGGACTATAAAGACAGCGTAAGCATGATTCAAGAATGTTATGATGCGCAAAGTTTAGAAAATCTCCAAGTATTGTATCAAGCTATTGATACAATATATCAATTAGATAATAAACTGGTGAATATGGTTTCCACTGTTATTAGCAATGTGGACAAAATAAATAGTGCCGGTACAAAGTTGCAAACTAGAACCAACTGGGCAATATCTTCCCTTTATAGTGGTGGTTCTCATCGCGCTTACGCTAAGTGCTCTGCCTATGATTTAGCCAGCATAACAGCTTACTTTCCATCGGTACAGGTAAGCAAGGGAACCGTATATTACGAAGCCTATATTCCCTTATTCGGACAAGAAGAATCCCAAGAATTTACTGATAGCATACAATCAGCTACTTCTTTATTAGAAGAAATTGAGAATACAATTACTGACACCGAAAATTTGTCCGATATGTATCAGGAAGTCCAACAGCAACTGTTGTTAGCTTATGAAGCGTTGAAAGACTATCATTCTTTTGTTGCGAGTGAACCTACTGACTACGAAAACTACGATACAACAGCAACTCAAAAGAAAGCGGCTGTAGACGATTTTCTAAAAAATCTACCATCTACAGTAAAAACAAATAAATAAGAGTGCAATTAAGGGGATGCGACAGGACGAGGCAGTCCCGGTCTGCTCTCCCATTTTCAAAGCGCACAGGCCTAAAAAACCTGTGCGCTTTTCTCTTAACCATATTCGCTAAGTATTCGCAAGAGTATACCTTTACGAACACTCAAAAACTGCGGTTTTCAACCGTTCGCAAAATATGAGAATTATTTTACAAATATATTCGCAAATATATTGATATTTACGAACAGATGTGATACAATGCGGACAGATGAATGAAAGGGGGTGCAAACATGGACAGCCGCACATACTACTATGCCAGAGTGTCAAGCAAGGAGCAGAACCTTGACCGCCAGCTTGCCGCTTTTGTTACCCTTGGCGCGCAGGAGCGGGAGATAATCACTGACAAGGAAAGCGGCAAGGACTTAGACCGGTCCGGGTATCAAGCCCTTAAAAACGCGATGCTACGCCGTGGGGATACGCTTGTTATCAAATCCCTTGACCGTTTGAGCCGCAATAAATGTGACATTAAGAACGAACTGCAATTCTTTAAGGATAACGGAATCCGGCTAAAGGTGATTGACCTACCCACGACCATGATAGACTTACCAGACGGGCAAGAATGGGTTTTCGAGATGGTGAATAACATCTTGATTGAGGTATTAGGCACAATAGCAGAGCAAGAGCGGGCGAACATCAGATATCGGCAAGCGGAAGGGATAGAAGCGGCAAAGCAGAGCGGCAAAAAATTAGGCCGTCCCGCACTTACTTTTCCTGCAAACTGGCAAGAGGTCTATTCCTCTTGGAAATCAGGGGAGATAACTGCAAAGACGGCGATGAAGCAGACCGGAACAAAAAGAACCAGTTTTTACAAATTGGTCAACATGACGGAAAAACAGTAAAATAGGACACAGTTTGCGCGGGACACATTTCTTTGCTTTTGATTGCCGCACAGCGGCGGCGGGACACAGGAGGGACACCCACACATCAAAAAATAGGGGAACGAGTTTCCCCGTTCCCCTCAAAACGTGTTGAACTTGTGGTAAATCGCAGTGCTTGGCTTACTTGAAATACCGCTCCAGTAGGCCCTTGAAGGCCTTGCCGTGGCGGGCCTCGTCCCGGGCCATCTCGTGGACGGTGTCGTGGATGGCGTCCAGGCCGTTCTTCTTGGCGCAGGCGGCCAGGTCGAACTTGCCCTGAGTGGCACCGAACTCGCAGTCCACACGCCAGGCCAGGTTCTTGGCGGTGTTGGCCTTCATGTTGGGCTCCAGTTCCTCGCCCAGCAGCTCAGCGAACTTGGCGGCGTGCTCGGCCTCCTCATAGGCGGCCTTCTCTGCCAAAACGTCAAACGCCGTACCCGGCGTTTGACGTTTAAGCGCCGAATTGCTCACATGCCCCAGGGCAGTTAAAACCACGTTTTTCTTTGCCACAACTGGTAATTTTCGCATTGTGGATATTAGGCTTTTTGCCACAAAAAAATCCACAATGGAGGGGTTACAGTGGCAAAGAACGACACGGGCGTTTACCAGCTCCCCAACAAAAATTGGGGCTTTCGCTATGTGCTGATGGTAAACGGTGAACGCAAAGAGGCGCGAAAGACAAAGGACGAATTTGGCGCACCATTCAAAACAAAGCGGGAGGCAATCAAGGCGCGGCAAGCTGCTATTGAACAGGAGCAAAATTCCCGGAGGCCAAAGCCTACGGTCAGAAAGACAGTGGCGGAGGTTTATCAGGAGTATTGCGAAAAGGGGCGGAGCGGCAAAGCCTACAATACCATTCGCAAACAAGAAAGCCTGTGGGTCAATCACCTGTGCGCCGCTTTTGGCAAACGGTACATTGATGAAATCAGCGCGGCGGAGGTTGTAGACTACTTGACCGAACTGTACTATAACCGGGGGCTGTCCTATCGCTATGTAGAAAGTTTCTTGAAAATGTTCTACCTGATTTTCGGTCAGGCGTATTCCCGGAATTATCTGGCTGTGGACAATTACAATAAGCTGTGTACCAACAAGGACACGCGAATCCACATGCCAAAGCTGAAAACGGATGATGATATTGACATTGTGGCGTTCAGCCGGGAAGAACTTGTAATTTTGGATGATTATTTCCGGGGGACAAACGCGGAAACGGCGTACATGCTGGGGCGGTTCTGCGGGCTGCGTATCAATGAGTGTTTCGGGCTAAAATGGGAGAATGTGGACGTGGAGCGCGGCACGATTTTGATTGACCGTCAAATGCAATATCAGGACGGGCTTATCAAGCTGGTGCCGTTGAAAACTCACAACGCCAGGCGGACACTTTACATGTGCGACAAATTGAAAGTGTATTTTCAAGAATTGGCGCGGCGGCGGTCAGAGGATGAAACGCAATACTCTGCGCTGCGGGAACAGAATCGGCGGCAGATTGAGGACTTGGGCGGCAAGCAAATTTTTTCAACGGAGCTTGTCAACTGTCTGTCTAACGGGAAAATCCAGACGGTGAACTCCATGAAATACCCCACGCGGGAAATCAAGGCCCGGTTTCATATTGACTTCAAATATCACCACCTGCGGCACACCTATGGTACGCTCATGGCAGAGATGAATACCCCCACCCATTTGCTGTGCAATCAGATGGGGCATGGAAATATTCAAGTGACACAGCGGTATTATATCGCCGTTTCAAAGTCGGGGGTCAATATCCTGCAAGGCAATTTGAACATGCTCTAAGAACTTCCTACAAGAAAGCAGATAGAAACGGCAAGTTTCTATCTGCTTTCAGCGTCTTATATTAACTTTTGTATCTCTCCGAAATATCTATCAAAAACTTTTGCATGTCCTCCACCACATCAGGCGGGCTGATAATTTTTGCCCTGTTCCGAAAGCCGCATACCCATGAAAAGAATTGGTCACTAATCTCCACATCGGCGGTCACTACAAAATGCCGCTCATCGTCTGACCTATAAAATACATCGGGGGTTATTCCAAACCGTTCTATCGCGGTGTCCAGCAGTGGGTTATCAAAGCAAATACTGACGCGCTTCTGTTGGCCTCCATACATAGAGAATACACGGCGGGTATATGTTTCCATGTCGATAGCTGCAAAGACTTCTGCGCCCTCCCTTGGCTCATTTAAGGCTGCCACTTCTTTCATGCGGTCAATACGATATGTCCGCATATCTTGGGATTTATCATCATAGGCCAGCAGATAATAGTTACCATCGTTTATCAGCAGTTTGTAGGGGCTGACTTTGTAAGTGGCTCCCCCGTGGCGTTCTACTTGGGTATTTTTATTTTGAATTGTGTACTTCAAATATTTGAAACTGATTTTTTGTGGGGATTTAGGTTTTCCGTTCTCTTTATCAGCCATAGCAGCATGGATAATGCCAATGAGCAATAGAATATCCTTGCGGGTGGTCTTTACCCTGTCACATAGAAAAACCTCCCTCTCCAATTCCTCGGATTGGTAGCTGCTGCAAAATTGGCCTATCGTGCAAACAAGTTCTTTTGCCTTTTCAGCGGAAATAAACTTTGTAGCATGAACACATTCCGCCAGTAGCCGTAAATCGTCAAATTCAAATTGCCGGGATAGCAAGCGGTATTTTCCACCCTGTCCCCCATCTATGTCCATGCCGAACACGTCACGGAGGGCGGCAATATCGCGGTAAATGGCGCGGCGTTCTGATTCAATACCACATTCGTTTTTGAGATAGTCGGTAATGTCCCCGGCTGTGACGGGGTGGTTTTCGTCTGAATTTTCCAGAAAGAATTTTGCAACGAAAAGTGTTTTCACCTTTTGGTTTTCTGATTTTGCCATCCGGGGGGACCTCCCTCCATGTGCTTTATATGGTACATCATACCCCAAAACCGCCGATATGTCAATGAACGGGGGTCGCTCATGCAGAGCGGTCCCCGTTCATCATGCCGATATACTTATAAACCGTTGTGCGGCTCAAATTGCACACCCGCGCCAATTCGCTGACATTCAGACTTCCAGCGGCAAAGGCGGGATAATGGCGGAAGAAGATAGGCGGTATGTCCTCGGCGGTGGTCTGCGGCCTCCCGATCTGTTTCCCCTTGGCTTTTGCGTTTGCCATTCCAGAACGGACGCGGGCGCGTATCATGGAAAGCTCTAACTGACTGAATACCCCAGCCATTTGTAAAAATGCCTCGCTCATGGGGTCGGCCTGTCCGTTGCGGCAGTCAAGGGTGATACTGCCTATTATTTGCAATCGCAAGTGCTTTGCGCTCACTATGTCGATAATCTCACATAGCTGCTGTGTGCTGCGGGCAAGGCGGGGGACTTCCAGTGTGATAATACTGTCCCCGGCTTGGGCCTGTTCCAGCATGGCCCGCTGCTGGCTCTTGATTTTGCTGTCCCCGTGTTCGTACTCCAAAAATATCTGTTCCGCTCCCGCCGCTTTCAATTCGCGGACTTGTCTGTTTATGTCCTGTTTGCTCTCATTGGTGGAACAACGCGCATATCCGTAAATCATATTTATATCCCCCTCTATGGGGGCGGGGATTGCTCCCCGCCCTGTGTATGTTACCCGGCAACTACCATTTGCACATCACAGTCTAAACAGGCGATATTGACCGATTTTGTAGCCCGGACGGAATTTTTGCAACAGGGGCAAATATACTTTCGCGTGCTGGACGGTCGGCGCGGCCCGGTCGTTCCTGTGCCGCTGTGCGTCCCTGTTCCTGTCACTTGAAAACCGCCGTATTCGTTTCGGTTAATCAGAATATCGGTCAGGCCGTTTTCAAGGATGAAGTCTAACAGGGCCTCGCCGGGGGCGGTATGTGACCAGCCGTATTTGTCGCTGTGGGTGACGGTCAGGCCGTGGGCCTCGGCTGCGGCCTTAAACTTTTTGTTGTGGTATGTGTTCCCCCGGCTACAATCCTGTATGCCGTTTTCGTAGTTGTAATAATGCACCATTTCATGTAACAGGGTGGCGGCTACTTCCTCGATGGGCCGCGCCAGCGTTCCCGCGCCGATGTTGATTTCATGCTTTGCGCCGTCCTTCACTTCCCACAAGGGAGACAGGCTATAATGACCGTATGCCCGTGGCGTGCTTTGGATGGTAATAACAGGCGTTTCCAGTTCGCCGTTGAAGAAGTCGGCGTTCAGCTTGTTAAAGAGTTTTTCAAGCTGTCCGGCAAGACGGCTTGTTTTTACGATTTCTTTCATGATGTAGTCCCCTTCAAATTAAACTTGCCAGAGGGGGCGGGATGGTGTATCATAAGTTTAACCCCGCCCCCCGTGGCGGTGGTGCTTTGAGGTCTGCTATCTAAACTTTGGTCGGTTGGGGTAGCAGACTTCTTTTCATGCGCTGATGGTGAAGCGGCGGGAAATGACTTCCTTGCAGAATCGCTTATAAACATCCTGCCCGATTTCGTCTTTGAATCGCTTTGTATCGAAACGGGAACTTTGAACGGTGGTAAACCGGGCGATATACTGTCCAGCTTCCAGCGTTTCAACGCCGATGCTTTCCATATGCTTCTTGATAGCGTCTTTGAGGCTTTCGATTTCGGCGGCGGCTTCTTCCGCCAGAGCTTCCCACTCTTTGAGGGCTTCAATTTTGCTGACGATTTCGACAGTGCTCATAATCAAATCTCCTTTAATTCATTTGTCCGGCGGCTGTAGTAGGCATCATTTGGAACGTCACCAACCTTTGTCATGACCAGTCCCACCGGGCTTTGTGTTGGGGTGTTGTCCCCTGCTGTGATTACATGATAGCACTTTGCGCAATGTTCGTCAATTGGCACATTGCACAATGTTCCTTGCGGGTGTTTGTGCAATGCGCCCATTGCGCAATGTCTGTTGTTGCGGTATACTGTAAATGGAGGTGGTATATATGGCATATAAAGATAAGTCAGCCGCAGTAAAGTATAATAACGAATTTATAAAGAGCGCATACGATAGAATCAACCTGACTGTCCCCAAAGGCCGCAAGGCAGAGTTACAGACAGTAGCAGAGCGGCACGGACAGAGCGTCAACGGATTCATTAACAGTTTGATTGATGGAGCGTTGGAGCAAGAGAGGGCCAGGGGCGTTCCTGCTGGTGCTGGCGGCACTTGCGCAAGTGTCCCTGCTGGCAGTCCAGAGTGTGAGAGTACAGGGGCCGGGGTTATGGTATTTCCGGATGGTTCCCCGGACAGTGATATTAGTAGTCGGTTCA
>OFFP01001622.1_pt1 | contig 14814 bp, 7 predicted proteins | sample 1521431 | NCBI WGS metagenome assembly OFFP01 (sample SAMEA3504104, study PRJEB24116) | mouse gut metagenome | biome: mouse gut; feature: mouse-associated habitat; material: faeces | place: Denmark | collected 2011 | reverse complement strand
ATTCCAATATTCAAAATGGGGTTCCTATCGCCATTATCCTGCAATACGGACATGGCACCGGGACCGGAGGCTGGGTACAGGGAAGAGATTACATCAACCCTGCGATCCAGCCTATTTTTGACCAAATCGCAAATGAGGCATGGAGGGAGGTGACCAAGTCGTGAGTACGACCATTGACGAGAGAGTTGTAGAAATGCGATTCGACAATAAGCACTTTGAAGCGAATGTCCAGACCAGTATCTCTACACTGGACAAGCTTAAGCAGAGTCTTGATCTAAACGGTGCCGCAAAGGGACTGGAGAACATCAATGATGCTGCTAAAAAGTGCGATATGTCTACTCTTGAAAAGTCTGTCGAGACGGTAAAGCTGAAGTTCTCCGCGTTGGAGGTCATGGCAATGACTGCTCTTGCCAACATCACCAACTCGGCGCTGAATGCTGGAAAACGGCTGGCCTCCACCTTTACTGTAGAGCCGATCACAACAGGCTTCAACGAGTACGAGCTGAAGATGGGCTCTATCCAAACCATCATGGCCGGCACCGGCGAGAGTTTGGACCGGGTCAATCAAAAGCTGGATGAGCTGAATACTTACTCCGATAAGACCATCTATTCCTTTGCGGACATGACCCAGAACATTGGCAAGTTCACCAATGCTGGTGTGAAGTTGGATGACGCTGTGGCCGCTATTCAGGGTGTCGCCAACGTGGCGGCAGTTTCCGGCGCAAATGCCAATGAAGCGTCCCGCGCCATGTACAACTTCGGCCAGGCCCTGTCCGCCGGTTATGTCAAGCTGATTGACTGGAAGTCCATTGAGAATGCCAATATGGCAACAGTGGAGTTTAAGCAGCAGTTGATGGATACCGCTGTGGAGATGGGTACTCTGGTTAAAGTCGGTGAGAAGTATCAGTCTACTACAACCGACTTGAATGGTCATGTTTCTGACCTGTTTAACTCGACCCTGCTGTTCAACGACTCTTTGAGTTCGCAGTGGATGACCACCGAGGTTCTGTCCAAAACCCTTGCGAAGTACGCTGACGAAACTACGGAAATCGGTAAAAAAGCCTTTGCCGCCGCGCAAGACGTCAAGACTTTTACCCAGTTGATAGACACGCTTAAAGAGAGTGCCCAATCCGGCTGGGCCGAGAGTTGGCAGATCATGATTGGCGACTTTGAGGAGGCCAAGGAACTCTTTACCGAGATGTCCGAATTCTTTGGTGGAATAATTTCCAATTCTGCCGAGGCACGGAATAGTTTACTCAAAGGAGGTCTTTCTTCTAACTGGAGCAAGGTGAAAGCGGAAGTCAGTGAAGCTGGCATTTCTTTAACTGAGTTTCAGGATAAGTTGATCGAGGTCGGTAAGCAGCATGGTAAGATCACGGATGAGATGATTACCGAGGCCGGTTCCTTTGAGAAGTCTTTGAAGAGCGGCTGGCTTACTTCGGATATTTTCTCGGAGGCAATCCGCAGTTTTATTGGGGAGGCATCCAGTTTCACCGAAGCCACTGGGACGATGACCAACAAACTGGAAGAGTTTGATGAGGTTGTTTCCCGTGTAATCAAAGGTGATTTCGGAAATGGCGCTGACCGGGTCAAGGCTCTGACTGATGCGGGGTACGATTACGCAACGGTACAGGGGCTGGTCAATCAAAAGCTGCTCGGTGTTGAAGTGCAGATCGAAGAGCTCTCCGACACGCAGTTGAAGAACATCGGCTACACGGATGAACAAATCGAAACGCTCCGAAAGCTGGCTGAACAGGCTGAGCAGACGGGCACGCCGCTCAATGAGCTCATCCAGAACCTCGACAAACCAAGCGGGCGGGAACTTCTAATTGATTCCGCCCGAAATGCACTGAAAGGGCTTGTGACGGCTATCACGGCAGTTCATGACGCCTGGACAGATATTTTCCCTCCCCTCACCGGGGATCAGCTTTACGGCGCGATCAGCATGATTCATGAGTTCTCTAAGAGACTTGTGATGACAGAAGAGACCGCTGATAAGCTGAAACGCACCTTTAAGGGCCTGTTCGCAATCGTGGATATTTTCACTACACTAACCGGCGGAGCATTGAAAGCAGCCATTAAGGTTGCTTCGAGACTGCTGGGGATGGTGGATGTTGATATTCTCGACATCACTGCCAATGTGGGTGATGCCATTGTGACATTCCGCGATTGGATCGACGAACACAATTTCCTGGCAAAAGGAATTGAGAAAGCCCTTCCATATTTGGAGTCCGGTATCAAGACTTTTCGGAATTGGGTTTCCAGTCTTGGTGAACTCCCCCTTGTCCAGAAAGCGGTCGCCCGTTTCGGCGATGCCTTCCGTGAGACCTCGGAGCGATTCGGTGTTTATATGCAGGGCGGCATTGAGCGAATTAACGCATTCATCGAACGGGCAAAGGCGATGGACTCTCTAAGTCTCGACAACATCAAGAAACTCTTGGTTGACTTCCGTGACAATGTGCTGGGATATTTTCTGAATTTTGGCGGCATCTTCGATGGACTGATTCAGGCCCTTAAAGATTTTGGCTCTGACGTCCACACTGCTTTTGACCAGGTAACAGGCGGAGCCGATCAGGCAAAGGCCAAGATGAAGACAACCCTCGGAGGTATTGTTCAGTTCTTCCTTGACATGAAGAACCGTATCTTCGACATTGCCCTCGAAATTCGGGAAAAGTTGGCCGACAAGATCGGGTTCGGCGAAATCTTTGCCCTCGGTCTTGGCGCTGCCATGGTAGCCTTCACCAAGAAGATTTCTGATGCTCTCGGGACTATTGCCGGGCCCTTTGAAGGGATCGAAGCGGTGCTGAAGAGCGCATCCAAAGCATTGAATGCTTTTGCTATGGAGACAAAGTCCAAAGCTTTGCTCAATGTGGCCGAGGCTATCGCTGTGCTTGTTGGAGCTTTGGCTGTGCTGACCTTACTGGATCAGGAGAAGCTGAAGGGCGCTATGGTCGTCCTCGGTATCCTTGCCGCCGGTTTACTGGCTGTCTCATTTGCCATGAGCAAGATGGGAGATCCGAAAGAGCTGGTCAAGCTGTCTGTATCTATTGTCGCTGTTGGTTCAAGCTTACTCCTTCTGGCAAACGCTATGAAGACGTTGGAGAGCCTGGACAGCGATAAGACAGGAGGAAGCCTCGCTATTCTCGGTATCCTTGCGGCTGGTCTGGTTGCAGTGTCAAAGCTTCTGAGCTCGAAGGACAAGCTGTTCTCATCCGGAGCGGTTCTTATGGTCAGCTTTGCGCTCTCCCTTAAGATTCTTGCCGGTGCTCTAAAAGACCTGAACGATCTGGACATCGACAACATGGGGCAGACTGTAACGCTTCTGCTGGGCATCGTGGGTTCACTTGCTCTGGTCGCGGCCGCCTGCAAGAACGTAAAGTTTGGAGCAGCCGCCACGGTCCTGGCTATTGTGATCTCGCTGAAGCTTCTGGCCGGCTGTTTCAAGGACATTGCTAAGATTGACATTGGGAAAGCGAAAAGCAGTATCGGAACGTTCGTCGCTATCTTCGGTATGTTTGGGGCCTTGATGGTTTCCAGTAAATTTGCCGGTGAGAACGCGAGTAAGGCCGGTACGGCAATCCTGAAAATGTCGGCGGCGCTGATCCTGATCACTACAGCATTCAAAATGATGGCTGGGATTGACCCGCTTGACCTGGACAGAGCCACGGACACCGTGACGAAGCTCCTTCTGGTATTCTCTGCCGTGACAGCGGCGTCTCACTTTGCTGGAAAGAACGCCAGCAAGGCCGGGTCGATGCTTTTGCTAATGTCCGGCGCAATTCTGATCCTGTCCACAACGATGGTTGTGTTAGCCCATCTGGACCCCAGTGGCTTGGACAGGGCCCTCGGAGCCATCACAACGCTTCTGCTGGTCTTCGGAGCGATGATGGGCATTACCTACTTTGCCAAAGATTCCTCCAAGGTTCAGGGGACTTTAATCACATTGACTGTCGCGGTATCCGCTATGGTGGCAGCAATCGCGGCGTTGAGCCTCTTGGACCCGGAACGTCTGAAAGGGGCAACTGTTGCAATTTCTTCGCTGGTGGCGGTCTTTTCGCTGCTCGTGGCGTCAACGCATTTTGCTAAGAAGGCGGGTGGAACGCTGGTTGTCATGACCGGAGTTGTGGCCGGTCTTGCTGGTATCCTCACGATGATGTCAGTATTCAATGTGCAAAACGCTATCGACAATGCCGCCGCCCTCTCTATCCTGCTGACTTCCATGTCGGCATCCCTTTTGATCCTGGGCAAGATGGGCACGATTGCACCCACCGCCTATGCCTCTATTGGCATCATGACCGCTGTAGTGGCCGGTCTTGCCGTTATTCTTGGAGTCATGGACGGTCTTGGTGTTACCGCATCTATCGAGACGGCGGCTTCGCTGTCTATCCTGCTCCTGTCTATGTCCGGGGCTTGCCTGATTCTGGCTGGTGTCGGCGCGACGGGTCCTGCGGCTTTCGTAGGTCTTGGCGCGCTTGGGACCTTAATCGTTGGGCTTGGCGCTATTATGGCCGCCATCTGCGCTTTGACTGCTGACAATCCGACAGTTGAGGAAGATCTCGACCGGGCCATTATGGTCATGGAAAAGATCGGCACTGGGCTTGGAGCCGCCATTGGCGGGTTTGTCGGCGGCGCCATCGGCGGTCTGAGCTCTGGCCTGCCCATCATTGGCACAAACCTTGCTCAATTCATGACCAACGCCCAGCCTTTCTTTGACGCAGTTAAGGGCGTCGATGGAGAGGCTATGAGCGGAGTCAAGTCTTTAGCGGAAACGCTTTTGATCCTGACTGGCGTGAACGTGGCGGAGGGGCTTACCTCCTGGCTGACCGGCGGAACATCTCTGGCGGCATTTGGCGATGAGCTGATTGCTTTCGCGCCGAAGTTCGTCGAGTATTCCAGGCTGATGGAGGGAATCAAGCCCGAAGTCATTGACGCATCCTCTAATGCGGCCAAAACCCTCGCAGAGTTCGCCAGCGCCATTCCCAACCAGGGCGGCGTCCTGGCTAATCTCGTTGGCGACAACACTCTGAGCACCTTTGCGGCGGAGCTCATCCCATTTGGCGAGAGCTTTTCAAAATACGCTCAATCCATCGAGGGGATCAACGCCGAAACCGTGGCCGCTTCGGCAAATGCGGCAAAATCCCTTGCGGAGTTCGCTACAGCCATCCCCAATCAAGGCGGTGTGCTTGCAGATCTGGTGGGTGACAACACCCTCAGTTCCTTCGCTCAAGAATTGGCTCTGTTCGGGCCCTCGCTGAAAAGCTATGCTGACAGCGTGACTGGGCTTGAGCCTTCTATCGTGGAGAACTCCGCCAATGCCGCGAAGTCCCTGGCCGAGATGGCAAATTGTCTTCCCAACAGCGGCGGTATTCTGGCTGAATGGATGGGTGATAACACTCTTAGCTCCTTCGCTGATGAGCTGGACCGATTTGGTCCTGCCATGATGGCATACGCCAACAGCGTCACGGGGCTGCCAACCGATGTGATCGAGGCATCCGTTTCCGCAGCCGGAGCGTTGGCTGCTCTTGCCGAAGGTCTCCCCAATCAGGGAGGTCTTGTGGCCTGGTTCAAGGGGGATAACAAGCTGTCTACCTTTGGAGAAGAGCTGATCTCTTTTGGCAACAATCTCAGCGCATATTCTACTGCAATCAGCGGTATGAAGCCGGATGCCGTTGTGGCTTCCGCCAATGCTGCTCAAGCCCTATCCAACCTGGCGACTGGTCTTCCCGATAGTAGTCTCTTTGACCAGTGGTTTGGCGGTGATCAGACCCTTGCCACTTTTGGCAATGACATCGCTAAATTTGGAGATTCCATGAGCGACTACTATGCCGCGATTTCTGCGATTGACCTGTCTAAGATGGATGGGGTCGTCACAGCCGTCTGGAGCCTTGTCGATTTGGCAAAGGGCGTCAAGGACATTGACAAGAATGCGTTTTCTAATTTCAGCAGTTCTCTGAGTTCTCTGGCCAGCACTGGTATTACAGGGTTCACCACTGCGTTCTACAACTGCGACAGCGAGGTTACATCGGCTGTTGTCAGTATGCTGAACACAGTCGGTTCCTCGATCACGGAGAATGCATCCATCCCTAACTCTTCGATGCAGGTCGTGGTCGCGTCTCTTGTGGAGGTCATCAAGACCAAAACGACGGACGTTGGAATCGCTACAACTTCTATGATGTCTGTGATGAGTACCAAGATCACGTCCTATACGGTTAGGATCAAGACTGCCATGGGCGTTGTGGTGTCAGCGGCGGTCTCCAAAATCAACGAACTGAAACCGCAGTTTGAGCTTGCCGGTAAGAACGCCGGGCAGGGATTTGTCAACGGCATCAACGCGAAAATGAGCGCGTCTTCCACCGCAGGCCGCAATCTGGGTCTCGCGGCCCTGAATGCATCCAAGAAAGCGCTGGACAGCCATTCACCTTCCCGCGAGTACATCCATTTGGGTGAGAACATTGGCGCAGGTCTTGCCATCGGTGTGAAGAACAGCATCGTTCCGGCAAGCCAGGCGGCCTCTGGTATGATCGACGAGGTCATCGCTGTCAGCTCCAAGGGCATCGACGCTTTTGAGAAATGGGCAGAAGAGAAGAAGTATTACGGTGAGCTCAGCCTGAAAGACGAGCTTGCCGGATATGAGAACCTGCAACAGAAATACAAGGCCGGGAGCGAGGAGCGAATCAAGATTGACCGCGAGGTCTACCGGATTCAAAATGAGTTGGTTTCGGCCACTTATCAGGCATCTATGGACTGGATCGAGGAGGAGAAGTATTACAACCGTCTCAGTCTGGAGGAGGAACTGGCAGCTTACGAGCGTGTTCAGGCCCGTTATCTGGAGGGCAGTGAGGAACGCAAAAAGGCTGACCGCGAGGTCTACCGTCTGCGCAATGAGCTGGTAGACGCCTCTTATCAGAATTCCATGGACTGGATTGAGAAGGAGAAGTATTACAATCGGATGTCCCTGTCTGACGAGCTGGCGGCCTATAAACGGGTTCAGAGCCGGTACGCCAAGGGCACCGAAGAGCGGGAGAAGATGGACCGGGAGGTCTACCGTGTCGAGAAGGAGATCTACGAGGCCCAGAAACAGTACATTGCCGACGTACAGAGTGCTCAGGCTTCCGCCAATCAGAAGCGGCTTGACCTGGAGCAGGAATACGCCGACAAGGTGAAGTCCATCAACGACAAGCTTGCTTCCGACATCCAATCCCTGAACGACCAGTACCAGAGCGCCGTTGAGTCCAGGACAAAGAGCCTCTATCAATCCTACGGCCTCTTTGACGCAGTCAAGGAGCGGGAAGAGGTCAGCGGCGAAACCCTTATGAAGAACCTGGAAGGACAGGTCCAGGAGTTCGGCCAGTGGCAGGATATTTTAGACAGCCTCTCAGCGAGAGGTCTGGATTCCGAGCTGATTGGCGAGCTTCAGGAAATGGGCCCCTCCGCTATTGCGGAGCTCAAGGCGCTCAACTCCATGAGCGATTCCGAGCTGGAGAAGTATGCCTCTCTCTGGTCTATCAAGCACGCTCAGGCCCGTGAACAGGCTGTCAGCGAACTGGAAGGGCTTCGCATTGAAACTCAGAACAATATCGCACAGCTTCGGGTGGAGGCAGATCAGGAGCTGGAGGAGTACCGTGCTGTCTGGCAGCAGAAGATGGACCAGGTCACGATTGATGTCAATGCCGAGCTGGAACAGCTTCGCAAAGACTTCGGCGAGAAGGTCGGTCTTATCAAGACGGACACCGAGAAGGAAATGCAGGAGATGGCTGATGCAGCTCAGGCGATTCTTCAGGAGGCCGGATGGGATGAGACTGGCAAACAGATCGTGACCGGCATTACGGGAGGCGTCGAGTCTGAAAAGACTAATTTCCTGGATGCTCTGACCCAAATGGCGCTGGAAGGCGTTCAGGCGGTGAAGGACACTCTGGAGATCAATTCGCCTTCCCGCGTCTTCCGTGAACTGGGCAACTACACAGGTCTCGGCTTTGTGGGCGGCCTGAAAGACTACGCAGGCAAGTCCTACGACGCCGGCGCCAACATGGCAGAGTCGGCTAAGAGCGGTTTGTCTAATGCGATCTCTATGGTTGCGGAACTGACCAACGGCAACTTCGATATGCAGCCGACAATCCGGCCTGTTCTTGATCTCTCTGATGTGACGAGAGGCGCCGGACAACTGAACAGCTTGTTCTATCCTCAGAAAACCATGGGGCTTGTAGGCCAGGCGAGTTTGGCCTTCAACTCCACAATGGACAAGGATGGGATGACTGTCAATGTGGACAACGAGAATGTTGTTCGCGAACTTCGCTCTCTCCGCAGCGATATGGCCGATATGGCCGAGCAAATGAAGCGGATGCGGGTTGTGCTTGATACCGGCACCCTGGTCGGTGAGATGGCGGACCCGATGGACGTGGCCTTGGGGCGGAAACAGGCTTATAAAGGAAGGGGGATTTAGTTTGTATCATTCTGTCACATTCGGCGATAAAAACACATGGGATGATTGGCGGCTGGTCCCCTCTTCCCGACCGGTATTCAACCCTCCCGCGCAAAAGGTGAAGACATTGGACATTCCCGGTGGGGACGGCGTCATTGATTTGTCGCAAGCCCTCACCGGGTATCCTATTTACCAAAACCGCACAGGCTCCTTTGAGTTCATCGTTCCGAATGATTTCAAGCCCTGGCACATGGCCTACTCCGATATCATGGATTATTTGCATGGGCAGAGCATGAAGGCAGTTTTAGAGGATGATCCCGAGTATTTCTATGAAGGCTGTTTCACTGTGAATGCCTGGAAGTCGGAGAAGGATTGGTCTCGTATTGTTATCGACTATGATGTGGGACCGTACAAGTGGTCGGTGCTGTCGTCCATCGACGATTGGCTTTGGGACCCGTTCAACTTTCAAAATGGCGTGATTCGATCCATGCTCTTCAAGAACATCGCCGTTAGCACCAAAACATTGACTCGCCGCCTTGATGCGGCATTGTTTGGCAGAGCGCCTATCTGCCCCAGTTTCATCGTATCCACCACGGCGCGGAGAGGCGTTCATATCCGTTTTGTCAATCCTCAGCTGGGATTGGATGAAACGAAGCTCCTTCCGGAAGGGAGAAGCCAGATCCCGGAGTTCGTCTTCTTTGGCGACCAGGGAGCCACGATGTATTTGTGGTGCGATTCCGGCACGGGGACCGTGTCCGTTGACTTCAGACAAGGGAGGTTGTAAGGGATGTATTCGATCTATGCGGATGGCGTCTGCATCTATAGTGATGTGTTCGCGCTTGACAGCATGAAAGTCCTGAACCCCAAGCTGATCTTGGAGGATAACGCAGCCGGTTCCCTGGCTATGACACTGACACCGCAGAACGTTGGTTATAGCAGCATCAAGCGTCTGACCACTGATATTTCGGTCCAAAAGGACGGGAAAGAACTATGGGCCGGGCGTGTGCTGGAAGAGAACAAGGACTTCTACAACAACCGTATTCTCTACTGCGAGGGTGAGCTGGCATTCTTCAATGACACCAGTCAGCCTCCTGGGGAGCACGCCGGTCTTTCGATTCGAGCGTATCTCGAAAAACTCATTGCTGTTCACAACTCCAAGGTTCCGGAAAACCGCCGGTTTACCATTGGTGTCGTGACGGTGGTGGATAAGAACTATCCGACCTACTACACCAACTACGAGAAGACCATTGAAATTTTCAACGCTCTGGTCACAGAGTATGGCGGTCATCTTCGTGTCCGAAAAGAGAATGGCGTTCGGTATCTGGACTACCTGAAGGATTATCCCGACACTTGCAGCCAGGTCATTCAGTTTGGAACCAATCTCATTGACTTTACCCGGAAGTGGGATTCTACGGAGTTCGCTACTGTTATTGTTCCTTTGGGCGGCCGTCTGGATGACAGCCCCATTGAAGCGCTCGACGCCTATCTGACTGTGGAGAGTGTGAACCAGGGCAGTATGTACGTTCAGTCTGACGCGGCGATGAAAGCCTATGGCTGGATTGAAAAGACGGTCACCTGGGACGATGTGACAGATCCGGCTGTTCTGTTGGAGAAAGCGAAGGCTTATCTGACAGATCTCCAGTTTGACAACATGGAGCTGGAGCTGAGCGCATTGGATCTTCACTATCTGGATGTGGACCATGAAGCCGTCAAGCTTCTGGATGAAATCCGGGTCATCTCTTACCCTCATGGGCTGGACCGGATGTTCCCGGTTACAAAGCTGGAGATTCCGCTGGACAACCCGGACCAAACCCAATTCAAAATGGGTGATACGGTGAAGACCAGCCTGACCAGTGTGAACAACCAGATCAGCGCTGCCATCCTGCAAAAGATTGAGGGACTTCCCAAAGCACATTCTTTGCTTAAGGAAGCGAAGGAGAACGCCACTCAAATCATGAATATGGCGACCACGGGCTACATCACCATCACCAAGGGAGAGAACGGCTCGGAGGAGCTTATTATCTCCAACGTTCAGGACTATACCAAGGCCGACAAACTTTGGAAATGGAACATGAATGGTTTCGGATATTCCAAGGATGGAGGCAAGACCTTCGGCTTGGCGATGACCATGGATGGCTCCATCGTTGCCGACTACATCACTTCTGGTGTACTGAACGCCGATGTAATTCGGGCAGGTGTGCTCAAAGACTATGGGGGAAACTTCAGTCTTGATTTCACCACCGGAAAGCTGACCATGAAAAAGGGCTCCATCAACATCGGCAATGGCAACTTCACGGTTGACGAGGAGGGTAATCTCTACGCTCGCCGCGGCACTTTTGCGGGAACGCTCTCCGGTGCGAAGGGTACTTTCGGCGGTCAGCTTACCGCGGCCACCGGCAACTTCAAGGGGGTTGTTCAGGCAGAAGATTTCCTGGACAAATACGGAAACAGCATGATGGATCTGGCGAAGAAGAAATTCACCGCCGACTATCTGGATTTGTATGGCATTACGGTCACCAATAAGTACACCGGGGCCATTACATTCAAGGTTGACGGGGCCAGCGGGCAGGTGACCATCAATGGCAAGGTAACGATGGGCGCTGGAAGCTCTATCAACTGGGCTCAGGTTACTGAGCAGAATGTCGGATACAGCGAGGCCTACTCTTTGGCCTACTCCGCCAACACCAACGCCAATCAGGCGAGAAGCGACGCCGCCTACGCCTACGATGAGGCCAGTGCCGCTTGGTCGAGGGCGAACGACGCCTACTATGAACGGTGTACCGATCAGAACGTCTTCAATGTTCTCACCAGCGGAGGCACCAAGTTTGGCATTTTCAGCGACTCTACCTACGGTCGGCTGTACATCAACGCCAGCTACATCAAAGCCGGTACGATTGACGCCAACTATGTTGACCTTTCCTGCGGTTACGGCGGGTTCTGCAAGGGACACGGCAGCGACGGGGAGCGGACGACCTATGGCGCAATGATGTACGGTTCCAACGGCCCTGGCTGGGAGCCTTACATTATCGTTACCAATGCCGGCGCTCGTATGACGGGCTCTGGTGCGTCTATCTGGGTCGGCATGGGCGTTAATGCGACGGATGAAATTTCGATTCGCTCCGATGCCCGTGTCAAGAATACCATCAGCTATAACCTGGATCAGTACGACAAGTTCTTCTTGTCTTTGAAGCCGACGCGGTTTAAGTACAATGACGGCGTTTCGGGGCGGATGCACCTGGGTTTCATTGCCCAGGACGTGGAACAGGCCATGCTTGACGCGGGGCTTACTTCCAGAGAACTGGCGGCGCTGGTCAAGGCCCCTGTGCAGGAGGTCATGGAGGACGGAATCACCGACTTCCGATATGGTCTCCGCTATGGGGAGTTTATCGCACTGAACACGCACATGATCCAAAAGCTTTACCATATGGTAAGCGAACTATATCAACAAAAGGGGGAATCGCGTTGAAAAAACTCACGAAGAAGAATTCGGAGCTGGTCGTGATGATGCGCCAGCTTGAGCCGATCCTCTCTCAGCGGAACAAGATCGGCTATGTGGCCGCGCGAAACTACCGGATTCTCTCTGACACGCTGACTGAGTACAACCGGTTCAAAATGGAACTGGTGGAAAAGCATGGCGAGCCGGATCGGGCAGAGGACGGAACCGAGCTGCCCACCGTATCCATCAAAGTCGGTTCCCCGAGCTTCAAGGCATTCTGTGACGAGATGGCTCCTTACAACAATATGGAGCATGAGGTCGAGATCATGACCGCCAAGTTTGAGGACACCGTTGGCGTTCTCTCCGGCGAGGAGATTGTCGGAATCGACTGGATGTTGGAAGAGTAGGAGGGGTGAGTTAATTGGCAAACATCAGCTCCTATCTGCAAAAGATCCTCTCCGCCATCTATGGTGAGGAGGTGCGAGGGTCTATCCATGACGCTTTGGCGGCTATGAACGTGGAGTCCTCCAACGCCATGCAGTTTGCTGCTACGGCAAAGGATTCCGCTCAGGCCTCCGCCACCTCGGCCAAGAACTCGGCGGATACCGCCACTCGAAAGGCAACCGAAGCATCCACTTCCGCAGGGGCGGCCAAGACATCTGAAACCAACACAAAGAACTCCGAGACCATCGCGGCTCAGAAAGCAACGGAAGCCACGACGGCTGCTGCCGAGGCAAAGGCTTCGGAGAATGCCGCTGCAAATTCTGAGGCGGTTGCTGTTCAAAAGGCGGAAGAGGCCGCTGATTCTCAGACTGCCGCAGCTCTGAGCGAAGCGGAAGCAAAAGCCGCCGAAGCGCGGGCCAAGGCGGTCAAGCTCGATGTGGAAACGCTTGGCGCAGAGGTTGAGGCGGATAAGATTGCCGCCGACGCGTCCAGAGCCGCCGCAGAGGCTGCAAGGGACGCCGCTGCTCTGAGCGAGTCCAATGCCCATGATTCGGCCAATAAGGCATTGAATGCAGAGGCCGGGGCGGAAATCGCAAAGGACGACGCGGAAGCCGCCGCTGCCGTTGCACTGGCTTCCAAAACCGCCGCGGAAGCCGCCAAGGTTGCAGCAGAGACGGCCAGGGATAATGCCGCACAGTCCGCCGCAGAAGCCGCCGCAAGCGCCCTCTCCGCCCAGCAGTATAGCGGAAAGCCGGCCAAGCCTCAGGACGGGACGTGGTGGATTTGGGACGCCGACAAGCAGGAGTATGTTGACAGCGGCATCGGCTGTGAGCTCATCGGTCCTATTGGCATCGGCATCAAAGACATTCAGCTTACCAAGGGGGACCACACCCCCGGCACCACGGACATCTATACTGTGACGCTGACAGACGACAGTACCTACAACATTTCGGTCTACAACGGGCGGAATGGTACAGGCGCCGGCGATGTCCTGGGCATCTGGTTCGATCTGGTTATTCCCGCCGCAGGGTGGAAGGATGGCGAGATCACCATCGCGGATGAGCGGCTTCTGGCCCTGTCCACCCACAAGTATTTTCTCAGCGCATCCCAAGCCAGCCGTGAGGAGTTCCTTGACTGCAATGTTCAGCCCAAGGACATCACCACGACTGGCTTCATTACGTTCACGAACGACACGGACCCGGCGGAGGATTTGACTGTGAACCTGATCCGGTTCGAGCTGTCCGCCAACGGAACGGCCTGACAGGAGGTGTAAGTCTTGAAAATCAATGTCATGGACACTTGGGCCGTTATGGTGGAGGATGATACACTCCGCCAGAACTCTATGAAAACCTATGACGTGGAGTTCAACTTCGACAAGAGCTGGGATGGATATTCCAAGACGGCCATCTTCGAGGCAGGCCCCGCCAGCGTCATCGTTGCGCTGACAGAGGATCGCTGCATCATCCCCGCCGAATGTCTGAAGCATGGGAGCGTGAAGCTCCAAATCGGCCTCTACGGCGTCAAGGGAGGAGAGCGCAAGGGCACCGTCTGGTGTCTGGCCAGTATGATCATCCCCGACGCTACCCTGAGCATGAGCGGAGGCTCTTCCGGTACTCCTTTGCCGGACGATGTGTATTCCGAGATCATGGCGGCTATTGGAGATCTCTCCGCCGCCGGATTCGAGGGCAAGACCCTGGCCGAGGTCTTCCGGGAGATCAAGAACAGCGTCTGTGAGACAGCAACCGACGAAGAGGTCAGCGATGTTCTCACCGACACTTTCGGTAAGAAGACCGACCCCTCGGAGCAGCCCGAAGAACTTCCCAGCAACACGGCCACTGACAAAGAGGTGGCTGATATTCTCAACGATGTTTTCGGCTGATGGCCGTAAACAAATACTTTTAAGGGGGACATATTTATGTCTAAGCACACCACTCTTGACCAGCTGAAGATGCTGGCGCAGCGCTCCAAGACCGAGATCGACAAGGTGGATACCAAGGTGGACAACCTGGCCACGAAGGTGGAGGATCTGGTGACGACCGGCGGCGAGCCCAACGTCATCATCGGTATTCAGAACAACGGCACCGATCTGGACATCGCCAGCAAGAAGGTGGACATTGGTCCTTCCATCGCTGCTGCTGTGGCCGCTGCCGACCATCTGAAGCGGAAGATCGTCACCGGTGTGGATGCCATCGACCTGGCCGCCGATGATGCCGACCAGTACCTCTACATGGTGCCCAAGACCGGCTCCGATGCCGACGACGTGTACGACGAGTACATGGTGCTGAACGGCACTGTGGAGCATGTGGGCAACACCAAGGTGGATCTGAGCGGCTACGTTCAGAAGGAGACCGGCAAGGGCCTGTCGGCCAATGATTACACCGACGATGAGAAGGCCAAGCTGGCCGGTATCGAGATGGCCACCGACGCTGAGGTCACCACTATGCTGGACGAGGTCTTCGGCGCTGCGACTCCGGAGACTCCCGAGCCCTGAGCAATCTGAGAGGGGGATGGGATA
>OFFP01001614.1_pt1 | contig 14856 bp, 3 predicted proteins | sample 1521431 | NCBI WGS metagenome assembly OFFP01 (sample SAMEA3504104, study PRJEB24116) | mouse gut metagenome | biome: mouse gut; feature: mouse-associated habitat; material: faeces | place: Denmark | collected 2011 | reverse complement strand
ATTGAGCGCATTGTCGCGTTCTTCCAGAAAAGTCCCAACAACGAGGACGCCGCCGCGTTTTTGGAGAAGGAATATGGGGTCGGAGGCAAGGGCCTGACGGTTGCCAAAATGAAATATGCCATGTGGTTTGACAAAAAAGGGGTTCATATCTGCCCTGGAAACAACACCTATGGCACTATTTTCACACATCTCCCGTGGTCCGCTGCCGCCGTCCACATTTCCCAGCTTTTGAAGGACGGGATGTTTGCCAGCCAGGAAAAGATTGACACGGCACGGGAAAATGAGTTGGACAGTCTTGCTAACAGCCTCGCCAATCTCCGTGCGAATTTCAGTGACGCGGCAAAAGAGAAGGACTACCTGCACACCGTTTCCGAAGCGTATGGGGAAAGCCGGAACGAGGAAAGTGCGCTTCGGATCAAGGAACTTCTGCGTGAGCCGGAGAGCCGCCGCCGTGTCCTCGCCGAATTGCGGGCGTTCTCCAATTCTTATGTAACAGACCGCTCTTTGCTGGAACACCGCCCCACTATATCCCTGCCTGCGCTGATCCGGCAAACCGCCGATCTGGATAAGCCGGTCACAGAGTTTAAGGCGGTGGACGGCTTTGCCCCCGCAAAAGCCACTTTTATCACGGAAGATGAAATCGACCAATTTTTGGCGGATGGCCCCAGCCTACAAGACAGCAAAATCCGCATTTATTCCTACTTCATACAGGGACACAACGCCAAGGAGTGCGCCGCACTTCTGCGGCATGAATATGGAGATAGTGGCCATGTTTCTGAGGACTGGCAGACATGGAGCGATGGGAAAGGGATCAAACTTACCCGTTCCGATGAGAATGGCGATTATGACACCGTTCATCTCAACTGGAACCAGGCGCAGAAGCGCATCCGGGACTTGATTGAAAAAGACCGCTATCTCACCAGTAAAGAGAGGGAAAGCCTGCCAGAGCATGACAAAAACCATCTTGCCCAAATGCTCTATCACTTCTTCTCTCATGTGCCAGACTGCCAGCATCGGCCCTTTTCCAATGGCGCGGACGCTGCGGAGGCGGCAAAGCAGATAATCCCCCTGCTGGAAACGCCCGAAGCGGCGTCAAAGCTGTTCGATACCATGTTGAGTGACTTTACCACTGTCAGCCCGGACGCAGAGGGCTATACGGGCATGATGTTTGCCATGCGGGACATGGGGGCGTTTGTGCGCGGGGATTCTCCCCTGTTCTCCCCGCTGCCGGAGAGTGCCCTGCAAGCGGAGCGCGAGGTAAAGGAACGCAACCGGAAAAAAGGCCAGACCGCGCAAAAAGCCGCTGTGACCGATGCGCCGGGGGAGGCTTCTGGGGAATTGGCTGCGGTGGCCCGTGCCCTTGCCAGCAAACGCAAGCCGGAGGCCGAGGCCCAGGGTGATGGACAATTCTCCCTGTTTTCCTCCGGGCAGACGGCGGAGACAGAGCCGCTGGAACATCGTGAGATCACCGATGCGGACCTTGACCATTTTCTCATTGAGGATTTGGGCGACCCGGAGCGCAGGCAGAGGCTTTACGCCCTGTTTACCGAGGGCTGGTCTGACGCGATCATCGTGCGGAAGCTGGAACAGGAGTATAGCCGCTCCCGGCGCGGAAATCTGGAAGGGGGCTTCTGTACCCTGGCGGACGGTACACGGGGCTACGCCTATTTTACGAAAGAACTGCGGATTTCTCCCAGGCCGGAGGGAAAGATGCGCCATGTCTCCTTTGAGGAAATGGCCGCGCATATCCGCCAGCTTATCCAGGAGGGCCGCTACCTGTCCCCGGAAGAACTGGAGCAGTATCAGAAAGCCCATGCGGCCCCGGAGCCGGAGGCCCCAAAAGCGGAGGTGGAGAAAAAGTACAGTCTTGGCTACGGTTATTTAGGGAACGGCCTCACCGTCTGGAACAGCATGGAAATGGAAGATGGCGATTATAAGACCATCGCCCATATCGCCCCGGACAGGACTGTGACATTCTATGCTGACGATCTGCCGGAAGAAATCAAACAGGAAATCCAACACGCTGCCGCTACATCTGACGCCAGAATCTCCGCAACGCAGGATGCCCCCGTATTTTCTGCGCCGCCCCAAGTGCCGGAACAGGAGCAGGAAACCTCCCGCTCCCCCTGGTGGGATGAATACACCGCCCTTAAAGCAAATTATCCGAATCATCTTGTGCTTTACCAGGTGGGCGACTTTTTTGAGCTGTTCGGTGAGGACGCCAAAAATGCCGCCGCTGTGCTGGAGCTAACCCTGACCACCCGGCCCATCGGCAGCGTTGGCCGGGTGGAGATGTGCGGCTTACCCGCCCACGCACTGGAGCAGAATGTGGAAAAGCTGCGTGGGCAGTATGGTGTGGCTATTGCCGCTGTTGACGAAAAAACGGGCGCATATCAGGCCCGTACCCTGGCCGCGCTTGACAGTGATACCGTTCCCTACAACTTTGAGTTTGAATACCGGCAACTGAGCCGCTTGAAGTCTGACTGTGACTATTTCCTTGGAGCGGGCGGCAGACACGAAAGGCATCTGTCCGAGGGCGGCAGCATCACAAAGCAGATCGCCAGGATGCGGGAACTGTACGGCCTGCTTCCTGAGAAACCGGAATGGCTGACGGCAGAGGACATTGACCGCTATGAAGCTGAAATGACAGGTGCGGAACCGGGGAAGCAGGCGGCGGAGCAAAGTGAATCCCCTGCTCCTGCGGAGGAAGCGGCTACCGCCGTCCAGAATGACAACTATGAGATCACTGTTACATCTGCGGAAGCGTTGATTTTAGCAAGGCCAATGTCGCAAGCGGGAATCACGCCCGAACGGACTGTCCAGGAAAATGGCGATGTGACATTCAGCGTTGCGGAGGCTGAAAAAGATACCCTCGAACGGCTGATTACCAAAATCAGGAATGATATTTCCAAAGCGGCGGCGGCTGTGTCCAGGCCCAAAAAGGCCAGACGCACACGCCCGGAGATCAATTACAGCACTTTTGCTAAACTGTTCCCGGAGATCATCAGCGGCGAATACCGCAGTATGCGCTTGCAGGCTGGGCCGTCCTATATGCCCCTCCATGTCCAGTGGATCGCCGATGATGTTGTCGCCCTCGGCCATACCTTCAGACAGAACGGCGATACCATGAATGACCCGGAAATGACCTTCCGGGTTGACCGGGAAAAGGGGACGATGGAGGCGCTGACCTTCCAGCAGGATGGCGGCGTTCCAATCTATCAGCAGGTCTACCCGGAGCCGGGTAAATGGATTCCCAAGCTGCGGAACGACTTGAACAACTTTGCCGCAAAGTGGATGAAGAATATCACAGCGCAGAAATTCATTAGGGAGCGGGCTGTTGCTGTGAAAGATGGAGAGGACGTTGAGGTTTTCTTCAGCCCGGAAGGGACTCCCATCGCCGCCTATGACATTCTGATGCGGGAAGCGGACGCCATCACAGCGCAGCTTTTGAACGATGAACGCTACGCAAACGCCCGGATGAACAGTGATGAGCAGAACAGCCGGGATGAATGCTACATCGCAATCAACCGAATTGCGGTTTCCATGCTCAAAACAAATCCGCAGTTTTATCAGGCCTATTTCGACACACTGGTGGCGGTTCATCAGTTCCGCGAGTACCTTTTTGAGACTACCTACCAACAGAATTTGGCGGCAGAGCAGCCGCCTGTCAGCGCCGTCACACTGTACCGGGAGGCGCTTGCTGTGCTGGTTGGCGCCGTTAAGGGCAGCAGTTTTTACGATTATCTCCGTGACCGGGAAACGGATTATGACAGCGCCAGGAACGAACTGGACGCTGAGATCACCGCCATGATGGAGGAAATCAAAGAACAAAATCCCGCCCTGCACGAAGCCTGCCACACCCTGCCCAAGTTCCGGGAGTGGCTGATTGAGGACATTCTGGAACAGACCTATCAGGATGTTATCACCGACCCCCGTGACGCGGTGCAGCGGTACGCCGGTACGCCGGACGCCCCGGCGTGGATTCAAGAGGCCCCGGCACAGCCGGAGCGGAACGCCCGTGAAACGGTGCCCCAGGAGGAAATGTCCGAGGCCCGTGATCCGCTGGCCCCGGCTTATCGGGAGGGCGATACAGTCTATATAGAGAATAAACCCTTTATCATTTCCAAAATCGACTCATTTGAAATCCAGTTGCAGTACCCCAACACGGTACCGCCATTGCTCACCAGTGAAGAAATCACACACTTTGAGTACCTTCTGCGTCAGGACCCCCGCAATCTCGCTATCTCTGATTTCCTCTCTGCTGACACCAGCCGTATTACCAGGGAGATTCTGACAGCACATCTTTTGACCCCCAATGAGTTGGAGATGGTATCGCATTGGTTCCGATCCGGTGAGGGCAACATCCAAATTGCTGGACGTATCAAGGAAATGCTTTCCGGCCGGTCTGGTTCAGTAAGCGCTCCGTGGAATAGCGTGGCAAACTACTCCACAGATGATAAGGGATTTCGTGTGACTCACCAGCAGAATGTGGGTTTTCGGACCTGGGAGGAAGTAGCGGCCATTTATCGTAGCCTCTGGCAACTGGAATTTGATGGTTTTTCCCATGAGCCACCCACCGTGGACACTTTGGAGACAGAGCAGGCGGAGGCCAATACAGAGATACCCCCGGCGCCGGAACCCACCGGGACGGGTACGCCGGAAAATGTGGAAATGGTTTGGCACACCCCCGGCGGGAAAGAATACCGCGTTGGGGACACGGTGGAATACTTCGTTGATGGAGTATCCTGCCAGATCATCATTGACAGCATAGGCGAGGACTACGTTTATTACACATTCCCGGATTTGCCCCAAGCCCCCGCAGAGATGCTCCGTGGCCAATTTGAAAGGTTCCTGGATGATGGCGGTCATTCCATTGTCCATGAGGTCAGCGAACACCCCCAACAGGCCCACGATGAACCCAGCCTCGCTCCCAATGTGGATGAATACATCAATCTGAAAGCGCAGTACCCGAATAAACTGGTTGGGGTCCAGGTTGGGGACTATCTGCTGTTTTATGGGAAAGATGCGGAGGAAGCCGCTTCTGCGTTGAACAGAAATGTGCTGACACGGGAAATCCCCGGTTTGGGCGAAACCAGCGTAACTGGCTGCAACGACGCATGGCAGGCTGTGCTTAAAAAGTTGCTGGAGCATGGTAAGAGCGTGGTGCTGGCCCGTCCCGATCCCCAGCGCGGCCCTGACGCCCCCTATGAGATCATTAAGGAGCGGGATATTTCCGAGTACATCCCCTTGGGTAAGGAACTGGCCATTGACGGACGGCGCATGAAGGTGGACAGCATCGACTACGATAACGGCAAGGTCAGCCTCTTGGATATGGAAATGGCGGAGAAATACCGCTATCCCGTTTTCCGGGAGGAACCTGTCGCCTATGTCCGTGAGTATGTAGAGGAAGCAGAGTGGCGGGAATTTGAGCAGACAGCCCGTATTGAAAATGTGATGGAGGGCCAATCTGCCGATGAACCGGAAAGCCAGGATCATGCCGAAACTGACGCACTGGAGGAAGCCAAGCGGCTGATAGAGGATTTCTGTGACGCGGAGTATGGCCGCGGCGGCGCTGATTTTTCTGATCTGGAGCATATCGGCATCGCCTACACCACTACCGAGGATGAACGGCACGAAATTCAAGTGGAGGCCAATCTGCTGGATTTCAGCGTCACGCAGACACTGGACGGCCAGCTTGTCGAACAGCGCAGGTACAAGACCCTGCGGGAATTGATCGACAACGAACTGTCTGTTCTGGATTTTGACGACCTCATCCATCTGGAGGGGGAGCCGGAGCAACTGCTGGCAACCGTGCTGAAAGCGGCGCACAAGCCGGGACCCGCCCCGGAACCGGAACAGGTGGAGATCGACGGCGGCAGGATCGCAGAGCCGCCCGCACCCAAAACGCCCATGACCTCTCAGGTGGTGGGACGGGTAAACGCCGGAGCCTTTGATGTGGTATTTGAGGAACTGCACGTTGGCCCGGAACTGTACAATTTCCACATTACCGATGAGGGCCTTGGCACTGGCGGTCAGAAAACCAAATATCAAAACAACGTAGCGGCTATCCGTACCTTGAAGCAGATCGAGGCGGAGGGCCGTTTGGCTGCCCGGTCGGAACAGGAGATACTGTCCCACTATGTGGGCTGGGGCAGCCTGGCCCCGGCGTTTGACGAACACAACAAAGCGTGGGCAAAGGAATTTGCGGAATTGCAGTCCCTTCTCACCCCGGAGGAATACGCCGCCGCCAGAGCGACCACATTGAGCGCCCACTATACCAGCCCCCGTGTTATCAAGGCCATTTACGATGCTGTGGGGCGGATGGGCTTTCAGCCGGGGAATATCCTGGAACCGTCCTGCGGCATCGGAAACTTTTTCGGCCTGCTGCCGGAAGCCCTTTCCGGCGCAAATCTGTACGGCGTAGAACTGGACAGCTTGACGGGCAGGATCGCCAGACAGCTTTACCAAAAGGCCCATATTACCGTGGACGGCTTTGAGAACACCGACCACCCGGACGATTTCTTTGACCTTGCTGTGGGCAACGTGCCCTTTGGCGCGTACCCGGTGCATGACCGCCGCTATGACCGCATGAACCTCCAGATACATGACTATTTCCTGATGAAAACGCTGGACAAGCTGCGTCCCGGAGGCATTATGGCGGTCATTACCTCTAAGGGCACTATGGACAAGAAAAGCAGCAAGGTCCGTGAAGCCCTGGCGCAAAAGGCCGACCTCTTAGGCGCGATCCGCCTGCCCAACAACGCTTTCAAGGCCAACGCCGGAACCGAAGTCACCAGCGATATTCTGTTCTTCCAGAAACGGGCCACAGTGCCGGAAAAGCTGCCGGAATGGGTGGAAAGCGGCCTGACCACGGACGGCGTACCCCTTAACCAGTATTACCTTCAGCACCCGGAGATGGTGCTGGGCACGATGGTCCGCAGCATGAGTATGTACGGCAACGACACGGAAACCGCCTGTTATCCCATTGAAGGCGCTGATCTGGCGGAACAGCTTGCCGGGGGCATTACCCATATTGCCCCGCCCGACCAGGAACTGCTGGACATGGACGCCCCCGAACAGGAGGACGGCAAAACGGCTGAGAGCATCCCGGCGGACCCGAATGTACGCAATTTCAGTTATACGATGTCCAAGGGGAAAATCTATTTCCGGGAAAACTCCCGCATGGCCCCAGTGGAGCTGGGCAAGGTCCCAACCGCCCGTGTCAAAGGTATGATCGGGATTCGGGACAGTGCCCGGAAGCTTATTGATTTGCAGTTGAAAGGCGCGGATGACGCTGAGATTAAGGCGGAACAGGCCAACCTTAACCGCCTCTATGACGCCTATACCAAAAAATACGGCATCTTGAACAGCCCCGGAAACCGGCTGGCGTTCAACCAGGATTCCTCTTATCCTTTACTCTGCTCTCTGGAAGTGCTGGATGATGAGGGCAATTTTAAGCAGAAAGCGGATATGTTCACCAAGCGGACCATCCAGCACCACGAGGCCGTGACCAGCGTAGACACGGCGGTGGAAGCTCTGGCGGTATCTATCGGTGAGCGGGCCTGTGTGGATTTGGGCTTTATGGCCTCCCTCATGGGCGACCGGAGCCCGGCTGGCAGCGGCGGCAAAATCCCGCAGATCGTGGAGGATTTGAAGGGGATCATTTTCAAAGACCCGGCCACCGGCCCCTTTGACATTGACGGTGACGCCGTATCCTGGTATAAGGGCTGGCAGACGGCGGACGAATACCTGTCCGGTGATGTCCGCGCAAAGCTGGCCGAGGCCCGCGCCGCCGCCGAAGAATACCCGGAGTTCGCCGTCAACGCGGAGGCGCTGGAGCAGGTGCAGCCCAAGGACCTGACCGCCGCCGAGATCAGTGTGCGGATCGGCGCGCCATGGGTCAAGCCGGAGTATTACCGGCAATTTCTTTTTGAGCTGCTCCAAGTGCCGGAATATCTGCATGAAAAGATAGATGTTTTCTACAACAAAGTCACTGGCGAATGGAATGTGAAGGGCAAGAGCGTGGACAAGCGGGACAATGCCCGCATCCATGCCACCTATGGCACCAAGCGCAGAAGCGCCTATGTCATTTTTGAGAACCTTTTGAACCAGCGGGATTCGCGGGTTTATGATGAGGGTGCCGAAGGAAAGCGTGTTCTCAATCCCAAGCACACCGCCATTGCCCAGCAGAAAGCGGAGGCCATTGACCAGGCGTTCCGGGACTGGATTTTCAAAGACCCGGAGCGCCGCGCCGACCTGTGCGCCACTTATAACCGAATTTTTAACTCCAAGCGGCCCCGCGAATACAACGGCGACCACATCACCTTCGCCGGGATGAACCCGGAGTACAAGCTGGAACCCCACCAGCGCAACGCCGTGGCCCGGATGCTCTACGGCGGCAACTCCCTTCTGGCCCACTGTGTCGGCGCTGGCAAGACCTTTGAAATGACCGCCGCGGCCATGGAGAGCAAACGGCTGGGCCTGTGTCAGAAATCCCTTTTTGTGGTCCCCAACCATTTGACCGAGCAATGGGGCAGCGACTTCTTGACCCTCTACCCCGGCGCCAAGGTGCTTGTGGCGACCAAAAAGGACTTTAAGCCCAAGAACCGCAAGAAGTTCTGTGCCCGCATCGCCACCGGGGACTATGACGCCGTTATCATCGGCCATTCTCAATTTGAGATGATCCCCCTCTCCCCGGAGCGGCAGGCGCAGGTGATCGAGGATCAAATCAGCGAGATCATGGACGCTATCAGGGAAGCCAAGGAGCAAAATGAAGAAAATTGGTCCATCAAGCAGATGGAGGGGACAAGAAAAGACCTGGAGGCGAAGCTGAAAAAGCTCACCGACAAGAAGAAGGACGACACCGTTACCTTTGAGGAATTGGGTATTGACCGCCTGTTTGTGGATGAGGCCCATTACTATAAAAACCTCTTTTTACACACAAAAATGCGGAATGTGGCAGGTATCGCCCAAACTGAGGCGCAGAAATCCAGCGATATGTTTGGTAAATGCCGCTATCTGGATGAGCTGACAGGCGGCAGAGGCGTGACCTTTGCCACTGGAACCCCCGTCAGCAATTCGATGGTCGAACTCTATACCATGATGCGCTATCTGCAATTTGATATGCTGGAGGAGGCGGGACTGAGCCACTTTGACGATTGGGCAGCGATGTTCGGTGAGAAAGTGTCCGCGGTAGAACTGAAGCCGGAGGGCACGGGATTCCGCTCCAAAACGCGGTTTGCCCGGTTCTATAACCTCCCGGAACTGATGAATCTCTGGAAAGAGGCCGCCGACATTCAGACAGCGGAGATGTTGAAACTCCCCGTGCCGGAGGCCGAGTACATCACCGTTACCACCGAACCCAGTGCGGCGCAGAAGGAAATGGTGCAATCCCTGGCGGAGCGGGCCGAGGCTGTCCGCAAGGGTGATGTGAACCCCAATGTGGACAATATGCTCAAAATTACCAGCGATGGGCGCAAGCTGGCCCTTGACCAGCGCATTATGAACCCCCTGCTGGGGGACGATCCCAACAGCAAGGTCAACGCCTGTGTCAAAAATGTATTTGAGATTTGGCAGGAAAGCACACCTACCAGGGGCGCACAGCTTGTTTTCTGCGACCGTGTAGCGATACGTTGCTACAAATAAACTAAAAGCGGGAGGAATCCTGCGAGGAGGTAAAAGTAGCGGGGAAGCAGAGACTTCCCTAACTGATATTCCGAGGAGTGGAATGAAGGGGTAACGCCCGGAAACGCTCACCTGATACTACGTTGGAGGCGCGGGAGTGCAATATCCCAAGCTGACACAGCACGTTGAAGTCGGCTGAGAACTGTCCAAACAAAGTCCGAGAGGGCCGTTGTGGAAAGCTGCCCAGAGGTGGGCGGTGCAGTCTATAGGCCGGGGGTCTATAAAATGCCTATGACAAGAATGTGGCTGACTACCACTGGCGAAAGTCCGAATGCACAGGTCAAGAAGAAATAGCAGTAGAAATGCTGCTGCCGTGAAAACGGTGTATGTGGGGTAAAGTAAGTTGGTCGCTATGAAATACCTTGTAGCGTTACAGGCGCTACCAAGCATACTGGCCTAAAGGATAGTCTAAGGGCATCATGCACAGATAGGAATATCGGAACGTAGAAAGTCCTGGATGTGGAGTGATTGCACACGATGAAGCATGAGAAGGAAAGCCGTGTCGCTCAGAAGCGGGAGGTGCGGTATAACTTCTCTTAATCCGGGAGGAAGGAGCAGCCATGGTACCGTGTTTGTTCAGCGATGGACAAACTGAGAAGCCGTGAAAAAAGTAAGCGGTGGAGGGACGGGCTGTAGTCAAGGATAACATGAGAAGAAGCAATATCCAAGCATAGCTAACAAACACGCATAGGTTCGAGTAGGACTAAGAAAGGCAATCCCCCATGAAAGCGGGTGAGCGCCGACTATGGCAACAAAAGAAAAGGCTTTGAAGAAGTCCAAACTGCGTCATGCCGAGTATTATGACTTTCAAGAAATACAGGACAAACTGTATGCGGAAAGCAAAAACGGCAAAATTTTCAACAAATTGGTCGAAGTGATAATCCAGCCTGAAAATATCCGGCTGGCATATCGCAACATGAAAAAGAACGATGGAAGCCACACGCCCGGCACGGACGGCAAAACGATCGCAGATTTGGAAAAAATCTCTGACGAGGAAATCGTCACTCTTGTACAACGAAAACTCACATGGTACGTTCCGCAAAGTGTCCGAAGAGTAGAAATCCGTAAGGACAACGGAAAAATCCGTCCACTGGGAATCCCTACCATCCTCGACCGACTGATTCAGCAGTGCGTATTGCAGGTACTGGAGCCCATTTGTGAAGCAAAGTTTCATGACCACAGTTATGGGTTCCGTCCCAATCGCAGCCAGCAGAACGCTATCGCTCAGGTTCACAAGAATATGCAGTTGAGCCACTTGCATTATGTGGTGGACATTGACATCAAAGGTTTCTTCGACAATGTGAACCATGGGAAACTGCTGAAACAAATGTGGACAATGGGAATCCGGGACAAAAAGCTGCTCAGTATCATTTCCGCAATGCTAAAAGCTGAGGTTGCGGGAATCGGGTTCCCAGAGGTTGGCACACCACAGGGCGGCATCATTTCACCGCTCCTCTCCAACATCGTCTTGAACGAACTGGACTGGTGGTTAGCCAGCCAATGGGAGGAAATCCCTACCCGGTATCCTTTCAAGATGCACCCCAATCCGAATGGCACGCCGAACAAGGGAAACAAATTCGCGTCCCTGCGGCGAAGCAAATTGAAGGAAGTTACCTGTGTTCGATACGCGGATGACTTCAAAATCTTCACCAGCAGTTACCAAAGCGCAATAAAGTTGTTTTACGCAACGCAAAACTGGCTGAAGGAGCGGCTGGGGCTGGACATCAGCCCGGAGAAATCCAAGGTGGTCAACCTGAAGGAAGAATACTCAGAGTTCCTGGGGTTCAAATTGAAACTCATACCACGGGGCAAGAACAAAAAGGGACATACCAGGTACGTTGTCGAGAGTCATGTAAAAGACAAATCCATAGAAAAAATCAGGGCGAAACTCAAAACGTTGATTTACGAAATTGAATATCCACAGCAGGGAAAGCACACCGAGTATCAGGCAATCAGCAGGTATAATTCCTATGTGCTTGGTGTGCATGACTACTACAGTATGGCAACCTGCGTCAGCCGCGATTTTCGCCAAATAGCCTTTCCTGTCCAAAAGAGCCTGAAAGCAAGGCTGAGAAAACGAATCAAAACTGCAAAACAAGTCAGGAAAAAGATAATTCCGCTGCACATCGCTAATGTGATGAAGGAACGTTATGGTAAGAGCGACCAGCTTCGTTATGTGAATGGCATAGCCCTTGCCCCAATCGGGTACATCCAGCACAAATTTCCCATGCAAAAGAAGGCTAAAGCCAACTCCTATACGGCCGAAGGACGAACGCATATCCACAAAAATCTGGAAGCCGTTAACATGAGAATTCTGCACTACCTGATGAGGCATCCCGTAGCGTACCGGTCAATCGAATACAACGATAACCGGCTTTCCTTATATTCCGCGCAAATGGGCAAGTGTGCTGTCACCGGTAAGGTTCTGGAAATCGGCGACATTTACTGTCACCACAAAGTGCCGCGCCATTTAGGCGGCACTGACAAGTATGACAACCTGATATTAGTCTGTAGAGACGCACACAAGCTGATTCATGCAATCAGCCCACAAACGATAGCAAAACTTACGGAATTACTGAACCTGACACCAAAACAGCAGAAGAAAGTAGACGCACTTAGAAGCCTTGTTCATGTTGAGAGTTGTTAGTATGTGACATCATGTTATCCTTGATGGCCAGCCGTGTGAGCTGAAAGGTTCATGCACGGTTCAGGGCGGGGGAAAAGGTGGAGACAATATCAAAACCTTACCTATCGCTACTTTCCACGCCCAAGGGACGGTCTGAGAGCAAAAAGCCCCGCAAGTCCAAGATACGGGAAATTATTGATAAAGTGATGGGGCAGAACCCGGACGAGATAGAGGAAGATGCCGAGGGCGTCAAGCTGGAAATGGGCGTATATGACGATATTCGGGCAAAACTGATTGCCAAAGGTGTGCCAGTGGAAGAAATCGCATTTATTCACGACGCCCATACCGAAGCGCAAAAGGCGGAACTGTTCGCCAAGGTGCGCTCCGGCCAGGTGCGCGTTCTGCTGGGCAGTACGCAGAAGATGGGCGCCGGGACCAACGTGCAAAAGCGTCTGGTGGCCTCCCATGACCTTGACTGCCCGTGGCGCCCCGCTGATTTGGAGCAGCGGGCCGGACGGATCGTGAGGCGCGGCAATGACAATAAGAAGGTCAGGATATTCCGCTATGTCACCAAGGGCACCTTTGACGCCTATAACTGGGGGCTGGTGGAGAACAAGCAGAAATTCATCGGCCAGATCATGACCGGGAAATCCCCGGCGCGCTCCATCGAGGATGTGGACGCCACCGCCCTCTCTTATGCCGAGGTCAAAATGCTGGCTACCGGCGATCCCCGAATCAAGGAGAAGATGGAGCTGGATATTGAGGTTGCCAAGCTGAAAATGCTGAAAGCAAACCACATGGCGCAGAAATATGAAATGGAGGATATGGTAATCAAGCACTACCCTCAGAAGATGGCGGAGGCCAGAATGTTCATCCGGGCATTGACGGAGGATATGCAAATTCGGGATATGCACCCGGTAAGGGACGACGCCTTTTCTATGACCGTCCGCGGGAAAACATACACAGAGCGCAAAGCGGCAGGCGAGGCCATTCTTGCCGCCTGCAAGAGTATGACCGAACCGGATAAGCCCCTTGATTTGGGCCAGTTCCGGGGCTTCCCCATGCAGGTTCAGCTAAAGGGTGAAAAGTTTGTTGTGACAATGAAGCAGAATCTCACCTATACGGCGGAACTGGCAGATGAAATTTTGGGGAACGTGACCCGCATCAATAATGCGTTGGAGAAGATCACGGAAAGTCTGGAAAAGCAGCAGCGGGGCCTGGTCACATTGGAGGGCAATCTGGAAAACGCCAGGGAAGAAGCGGCGCGGCCCTTCCCCCAGGAGGAAGAACTGGCGGCAAAGTCGGCCCGGCTTTCCGAACTGAACGCTGAACTGGACAATGCCGAGAGCGGAAAGGACAAAGAGCAGGGAGATGGCAAGGAACCGCCGCAGGAGCCGTCTGCGCCGCCCGTACCGGGGGGCGATAAACCGTCTATCCGGGCGGCGTTGAGAAGCTACACGCCGCCTGCGCCGGTAGCTGCTGGCACCGAAAAAAGCCATTATCGGGGGGATGTGCTGTGAGGAAGAACGAGGGCCGCACGGTGGGCCTGTTTACCAAGGTGTCCCCGGAGGAAAAGGAGGTGATCGACCAGAAAATGGCCCTGCTGGGCACGTCCAACCTGCGGGGGTATCTGCGGAAGATGGCGGTGGACGGGTATATCGTCCAGTTGGATATGGAGTGTGTAAAGGAACTGGTGAGACTGCTCCGCTCCATCTCCAGCAATGTGAACCAGATCACCCGCCGATGCAACGAGACACGCAATCTCTATGCCCAGGATGTGGAGGATTTGCGGCAGGGCTATGACCGGGTATGGCATGAGGTATATGACCTGATACAGAAATTCGAGGGTCTTTGACACGGAGGGGCGGCGGGAGCATTTTGGATGTTCCTGCCGCCTCTTTGTCACAGAGAGGGTTTTCAAAGCATTTATAATGTGATAATATATAGTTGAAAATTTTAATGCAACACCAGGAGGAACAGATTATGAACATAGATATAGTCTATTTTGATAACAATAGGCAATCGGAAATAATATATCAGTCCGTGAAAACATTGAATAACATTCAGACCTACTATAAATTTGGAATTAAAAGAGATGCTCAGTCAGAAATTTGTAGGACAGCTAATGTTGACTGGTATACTTTTCGTAATACTCAGGTTCCTTCTCGCGGCAGATATACTATATACATTACAGAAAAAGCGTTTTCTGATAATTGGTTTTCTCATGAAGAAACCCAATTTGCAGTTTTAAGCACAAACGGTTGGGAGGAAAATTTCAGCGAAATTCCAGTAGAATTATACCTGATATATCAAATTGCACAAGCAGCAATCAATTTTGCCGCAAAGCTGTCTGAGAGAGTAGCACTTAACATGACACACATTGATACTAAAGGCTGTATGTTTGACCAATGTACAAATAAGCGCGATATTGTCATAGGAATGGCAACAGGGAAAATTTGCAATATGTGTAGAGAAAGCCTGCAACATAAATTGCCAAATGATGAAGCCATAATAGCAATCCAGCAGGTGTTGGATTATGTTAGAAT
>OFFP01001608.1_pt1 | contig 14883 bp, 13 predicted proteins | sample 1521431 | NCBI WGS metagenome assembly OFFP01 (sample SAMEA3504104, study PRJEB24116) | mouse gut metagenome | biome: mouse gut; feature: mouse-associated habitat; material: faeces | place: Denmark | collected 2011 | reverse complement strand
CAGCATGGACTCTTCTGCGGGAGATATCTTTTTCCTTGTTGGTCACCTTATTTTATGTCTCCAAAGTGCCTTTCTGTCTGTATCGAGCGGATCTGGCGGTTGAGTATCCCCTTTCCGCTCTAAAGCTTCCTGCATATATTGGGGAAGCCTATGTCAATACCAAAAATACGCCTAATGCGGGATCTAATCCTTAATATCTCCGGAAGCCTGCGGTCCCTTTGCTTTTCCCCCGGCAATGATCAAGACAAACATCGTCAGCAGATATGGCAGCATCTGAAGAAATTGTTCCGGAATGTTAAAATCCAGTGTAATTCTAACAGCCTGTGAAAAGGCGAACAGCAGGCTTGCCAGAAAAGACCCCAGAGGGTTCCAGCCTCCAAAGATTGTCGCGGCCAGGGCGATATATCCCCGTCCCGCAACCATTTCCTTTACAAAAAGATTACTTTGGACGATTGATAAGAAGGAACCGGACAGACCGCAGAGCATTCCACAGATAATAACTGCAGTATAACGGTATCTGGTAACATCAATTCCGTTTGACCCAGGGTTTGACGTTTGGATTGATGGCAGGTGGTCACCGATCGTGCGCAGACGCAGCCCTGTTTTTGTACGGTACATCATATACCAGGAAATCGCCACGATCAGTATCGTAATATATAAATACGGAGACTGATTATCAAACAGCGGGCCGATCACCGGCAGTTTATGAAGAAAAGGAATCGTCACAGCCGGTATCTGGGCAACCTCTCCGCTCAGTCCTTCTTTGTCCCATATGGCCTTGCACAGCACGATCGTCAGACCGGATGAAAAAATATTGATTCCCACACCGCTTACTGCCTGATTCGTATGATATCTGATGCAAAGGACTGCATGAATCAGGCCAAAGGCTCCGCCCATTAAAATTGCCGATAAGGTTCCTATCCAGGGGGAATGAAACACGGATGTCCCTATGACCGCCCCCAGCGCGCCGGAAAGCATCATGCCTTCAATCCCGAGATTGATGATACCGCTTCGTTCACAGATCACGCTTCCGATAGAAGCAAGAATCAACGGCACAGCCATCCGTAGTGTTGCAAGCAGCATATTCATAGAAATCAGATGCTCTAAATTATCCACCTATTTACTCCCCCTTCCTTTTCTAAAAGAAACAAGTTCCGGTGTTGCCACGAATAAGATTACAAGCCCCTGCATCACTTTGATCATGCTGGTAGATACTCCTGCCACATAGCTCATTTTCATTGCACCGGATTCCATGATTCCGAACAGCAGCGCACTCAACAGCACTCCTGCCGGATGGTTTCTTCCCAATACCGCTACCGCAATCCCTGTAAAACCATATCCGGGTGAAAATCCATCCACAAACTTCCCGGTTTTTCCAAATACTTCTGTTATGCCTGTCAATGCAGCCAGAGCCCCGCTTACAGCCATTGTCATGATGACAGTCCATGTCATTCCGATTCCGGATGCCTGCGCAGCTCCCCTGTTTTCGCCAACTGCACGGATATGAAATCCTGCCCGTGTTTTGCGAAAGAATACGTAAAATAAGACAGCTAATATAACTGCAAGGAAAAGCGCCGTAGTCAGCTGAGATTTTGGAATCAGTTTTCTAAGCATATAGTCATCCCCAACTGCAGCTGTCTGCGCCACACTGGAAGCGGGATCCTGCATTGGGCCGTGGACGCAGTAGCTTACAAAAAATCTTAAAATATAATTCAGCATGATCGCCACCAGAACTTCGTTCAAATTCAGCTTAGCTTTTAGAAAGCCGTTCAGCCCTCCGGCAATCCCACCGGCCAGCATGCCTGCGGCGAAAGACACAGGAAGTACGATCGTACCCGGCATGCCCTGCATTTGTAACGCGGTGACAGTTGCTGCAAATCCCCCGATATACAGCTGGCCTTCGCATCCAATATTAAAAAGTCCTCCTTTATTGGAATACGCACATGCCAGCCCTACAAACATCAATGGTACTGCTTTTCCTAATGTTGTCGCAACCGCATTGCGTGAGCCAAAAGCACCGGCCAGCATTGCACCGGCTGCTTCCATCGGATCGTATCCGGAAAACAACATGATGATCGCTGTTACCAGCAATGACAGAATAATTGCAATGACAGAAAAAAACAGATCCTGCAGATGCGGCGCTGCCACATTCTTTCTTTTCACCTCCATCTATTTCCCGCCTTTCTGTCCGGCCATCAGCAGGCCTATGGACTCTCTTGTAAACTCCTCGTTTCTCCTCAGATCCATAATCTCACCTTTATACAGCACCGCGATCTTGTCACTGAGCTGAAAGATATCCGTCAGCTCCGCAGAGATCAATAAAATAGCTTTTCCCTGTCTTCTCAGATCCAGTAATATTTCATGTATATAGTGGATCGCACCGATATCCAGCCCCCGTACTGGCTGGCATACCAGCACAAAATCCGAATTTTTTTCCACTTCCCTGCTCAGAACCATTTTTTGTTGATTCCCCCCTGACAGAGACCCCGCCGCCTGCTTTTCATCTACCGCGCGAACGTCATATTTCTTCATAGATTCTGCCGCCGTCCTGTTTAAAAATGTATAGTCTATCAATCCTCTTTTGACAAACTTTTCGTTATATTGATTTCCGAGCAAATAATTGTCCAGGATTGGAAAACCTGGTAAAATTGCCCGCTCATGCCTCGAAGAAGGGATATAGCTGATTCCTTTTTGCAGACGCTTTCTGGTCGGCCATTTTGTCACATCCTCCCCTTTGATCACGATACTCCCTTCTTTACACCTTTGAAATCCCATCAAGATTTCTTCCAGCTGCATCTGTCCATTTCCTTCTACACCGGCAATCCCCACGATCTCTCCCGCATGGATATCAAGAGAGATTGTGCCTCCGGCATTGTCCAGGATACGTACTTTATTCAATGAGACGATCACGTCCCCCTCTTTGCCGGGCACCCGTTCCAGTTTATCGTCCACCTCGCGCCCCACCATTTGATTCGCAAGCTGCTTTACCGTCACATCCTCTGTGATATACAGACCGTCCTCCCCTGAGTACAGTAACCGAATCCGAAACCGCCTTCGTCTCATTGAGCTTATGTGTAATAAAAATAATCGTTTTTCCCTGTCTCTTCATATCGCGGAAAATGTCCAGCAGCTGGTCTGCTTCCTGAGGCGTAAGCACGGCAGTCGGTTCATCCAGGATAATAATTTCTGCACCGCGGTAAAGTGTCTTCAAAATCTCAACACGTTGCTTCATCCCTATAGAAAGGCCTGCGACTTTATCTTCTGCAGACAATCCAAAATTATAGTTGTCTGATAATTGCTGCACCTGCCGGACCGCCGTCTTCCTGTCAACTCCAAATTTCCCCGGTTCATTCCCAACAACCACATTTTCCCATACCGTCAATGCATCAACCAACATAAAATGCTGATGTACCATCCCAAGTCCACATTGAAATGCTTTCCTGGCAGAATGTTTTTCGATATTCTCTCCATCAATCTTCAGCAGTCCTTCATCTGCCTTATATAACCCAAAGAGAATATTCATAAGCGTGGTCTTTCCGGCGCCGTTCTCACCAAGCAGACAGTGTATTTCCCCTTTTTCTACAAGAAAATCAATCTGGCTGTTTGCCGCAAAACTGCCGAAGTATTTTGTAATATTTCTCATTTCTACAGCTAGCACTATTCTCACCTCAATTATTCCTCTGGAGATAAAAAAGAAGATGCTCCATTGCAGAATCACATCTTCTTTTTCTGATTTTTACAATTCTGACGGTACCTCAATCTCTCCGCTGATTATCTTTTCTTTGATTTCTTCTAACAGTTCTACCGTCTCGTCAGATACCTTAATATTACTTCCTTCCAGAGTATAACCGATTCCATCGTCTGACAGTCCTAATACTGTTTCTTCACCTGTTTTGAGCTTTCCGTTTAATGTAGATTCTATGATATCGTATGCCGCATTATCTACACGTTTCAGCATGCTGGCAGCAATGTGGTCCGGATCAATGGTATTCTGGTTTGAATTTACGCCGATGGCAATGAAATCTGATTCCTTAGCCGCTGCAAAAACCCCAAGCCCCGAACCTCCGGCTGCATGGAATATGATGTCATTTCCCTTCGCATGCTGGCTGTTCGCAATTTCCTTTGCCGTCGTAGTATCTCCAAACGGGTTGTCCCCTCCGACATATTGTATCGTAACCTCTGCCTCTGTATCAATATACTGGATTCCTGCCCGGTATCCGGCCGCAAATCTGTCTATCGTTTCTGATTCTATTGCACCTACAAAGCCATACTTGTGGTTATCTTCCAGACTATATGACGATGCATCCTGCTTCATATATGCCGCAAGGGCGCCCACTAAAAAGGCTCCTTCCTGCTCCTTGCTTGCATAGCTTGCCACATTCTCTTCCAGAAGTGTCGCGTCGATCAGGGCATACTGCTGATCCGGATAATCGGGAACAACTGTTGTAAAAGCATCCAGCTGGTCAAATGCGATTCCGATTATGACTGCATAGTCGCCAGAATCGCTCATATCCCGAAGAATGGTTTCAAAATCCGTGACTTCTTTCGGTTCGGCATAGTCAAAGTCTACCCCCAGTTCTTCTTTTGCACGTTCCAGGCCGCTGTATACCAGATCATTATAGGATTGGTCTCCGAGTCCGCCGATTCCCAATATGACTGCCGCCTTAATGTCCGCTCCCGTCACTTCGGAGTCGCTTGTCGCATCCGTTTTGTTCCCTTTGTCTGAGCTGGAACAACCGGTAAAACTAAAAACCATGATCAGTGTCAATAAAACAGATATTATTTTTTTCATATGCATTCCTCCTCGTATTTTTTACACAATTCATTTCCTCTACTGAAACACTGCAAACAATGTATTCAGCGCTCTTGCCGCATCTACCTCCATACAATGCCCGACATACCTTCCCGTGATCGGATGCTCCCTCAAATCTGTGACTACCATGCCGCGGCAATATTCCCCTTTGCATTCTATCCTTGTAATCCGTTTCTGTATCGACATAATGCTTGGATCTACTGCTGCAATCATCGCCAGCGGATCATGGAGCGGACAGCAGTCACGCATCCAGTTTTGCATACGCGCCCCCCGCATATACCATTTCATTTCCTGCTGCAAAAATGCAAGTATCTTCCTGTATTCCTCTCTGCAGCCTGCCGCCGCCTGGTCCAGATCTGCCTTTCGCAGTATTGTTTTTAATGTAACGTCCAGACCAACCATCGTCAGATTCCATGGAGCCTGCACCACAAGGTCCGCAGCTTCCGGATCGCCTCCGATATTCGCCTCTGCTACCGGGGAAATATTTCCGGGCGCGTATATCGCTCCTCCCATGGATACGACACTGTTGATTTTTTTATACAAATCCGGATATTTCCTCAAAGACAATGCAATATTTGTCATACGCCCCAGAGTGATCAGCGTAAGTTCTCCTTCATGTCTGCATGCCGTCTGATATAAAAAATCACAGGCATCCATATCTTCCGGTTTTTGGTCTGCCGGAGGCAATTCTACATTACCAATGCCGTTTTTTCCATGTATAAATTCCGGAAACTCTGCACATTCTCCTACAATCGGCCTCTCTGCGCCAATACAGACCGGAACTCTGCCTTCCGCCCCTGCCAGTTTCAGGATCCTCAATGTATTCTCCGCCCCTTGTTTTGCACTTACATTTCCTGCACTTGTTGTAATTCCCACAACTTCGATATCTGGCCGGAGCAGCGCGAATAAAATTGCCATGGAATCATCTACACCAGTGTCACAGTCAATGAAGATTTTTTTCATATATATCACCTTCTTTCATGTTTCATATTATCACAACATCATCAAACCCATTTTTTTCTGCAATCCTCTTATAACGCTCCATTTCAGAAGGCTTTGGGATCCTCAATATGTCGTTATAGGGAGGGCGCACCCCAAACTTCCGGTATGCTATGAGTTTATAACGGATTGATCTCTCCTTTAAATATGGTTTGAGCAATTTCGTGATTCTATCCACTGTATCCTCATTGGGCAGGCAGTCCGGCACGATCACTGTACGTATTTCTTCCAGCTTCCCGCATTCTGCAAGAAATACGGCATTTTTCAAAACCATTTTATTATCCTTCCCCGTCAGCTTCATGTGTGCCTCCTGGTCAAATGCCTTCACATCCAGCATGACGCCATCGCAGACCTGTAAGAGTTCCTCATCCCGGGTATAATCATAGCTTCCATTGCTGTCAGCCAAAGCAGACAACTTCTGCTCCTTTGCCAGCCGAAACAGTTCCAGGACAAAATCTCTTTGCAGAGAGCATTCCCCTCCGGATACAGTGATCCCTCGGATAAATGGAATATCACCGCTTATCTCGTCCATGACCTGCTTTGCAGAATAATCTTTTGTCCGGGGCGATGATAAATGAGGACAGATCTGAATGCAGCTGTCACACCCGCAGCAAAGCTTTTCGCTCCACTGCATCGCTCCATTATAAATCCGAAGCGCACCGGCCGGACAATGTCCGATGCAGGCTCCGCACAAAGTACAGGTCCCTATCGTTTCCGGATTGTGGCAATACAGACATTGATAATTACATCCCTGAAGGAATATGACGGCTCGATTTCCCGGACCATCGACAACACTGCTATGTATAATTTTGTTTATAACCGCCATCACAGTGTCCGTACCTTTCTGTCATAAATCCTGCTGTTTTTCACTTCATAATACCCCCACATTGCATTTGCCTGCGGGACAGCAATCCCTTCGTCCAGCTTCGCAACATCGGATTTTTTTACCAGATATCCCGTAATCCGGATCACATCGCTGTCAGAAGAATATGTAGAAAAATACCGCATCCCCTTAGAAAATCCTCCCTTTATCAAATCCAAAACCGCATCTGCATTTCTCTTTGCCGTAGTGTCGAAGGGAAAGATATCTCCGACCCCTGATGTGAAATATGGATGTACTTTTCCGCACTGTATCAGGTGTTCATATAAAGGCGGTTCTGAACCGATTGCGATCCTTGCTCCCGGACTGATGTCATAATCGCTGTCTATGCCTACCTGGGCATGTATTGTAAAATGGTGGTCCGTACAGTCACAATATCTGCTTTCAAAGGAATTGACTGATTTTTTTATTGTCCCCAGGATGGTCACTGCCAATTCATCCGTATATTCACTGCTGCCATAGCGGTCCGGCCTCTTCTCTTTTTCCATCAATGTATTCACACATTCATTCATACCCACGACACCGAGCATTGCCGTAAAATTCTCTAATTTTAAAAATCCTTCTTTTACAAGAAAATTTGATTTAAAGAAGTGGCTCTTTTCTACTAAAAATTCAATCTTCTGTTCCATGTATCCGCATAATACTTCAACAGCACGAGGCACCAGTTCATTGATAAAGTGTTCACTGTCTTTCGCCCGTTCTGCCAGCCTGCTGAGGACAATACGTGATAAGGTAAAGGATCCGCCGGAAACCGGAAGCGCATTGTAACAGCTTGCAATCCCGTATGGTATCCGATACAGCCTTCCATATTCTTTGTCGTTGGCAAAACTTGGCTTTGCGCAGTTCAGAGCACAGGTCACACATTTTTTTGCAAAATCATCCGGCGTAATATCCGGATCGTACAGCAAAGTAATTGACGGAATTGCATTGTTTAGTTCTGTCTCAATTTCAACGATCATTTCGCCTGCCCTTGTCGCTTCAGGTCCAAGGTTCATATGGCAGTAGGAATCCGGTATGGAGCGGTCCAGAAAAATCAGAAAGCTTCTGACCAGATCGTATGCATGTTCATCATCCATAAATGGTTCCAGTAATTTATCTACAGATCCAAGGTAGACCGGATAATGTGTAACAGAAGGAATATGGCGGTAAAACATTTCCAAGATCTGTATCGCTTCAAACAAACACTTTGGCGGCTCCAACCTTAAAAATTTACAGCCCTCTTGCATTAATTTCTCATAGTCCGGGAGCGTATATCTGGGCTGGAATGTCACATTTCCTTCCGTCATCGTACACAAGCAGCCCGCTTCAAAAAGCTCCCGAAATTCTCTGCTTGTTTCAAAAAACTCCACATAATTCAATGGAATAGCAGACAGGTTTATCAACGCCTGTTCATGTGTCAGGGCTTCATTTGTGATCACAGATTCTACATCTGCTTTTATATCACTGATATTCAGCATAACCTTTCCTCCAATCTAATAAATGTGAATCTGAAGCCGCTTTTTTCAAGGTTGCTTCTTTTCTGAATCTATGATATCATTACAAACACTTTCAAAAAAATGTCATCTGTCACTTTTTTGGTAGAAAGGAACAAAAAATGTCTGTAAATTTCAGGAAAATTATTCAGTATATTACATCATCGGAGTATCGCTACCCATTAAATAACGAGTTTTTGGAACTATTACACAAGGAGGATTTAAAAATCGAATTTGCAGATAAAAATGAATTGCTTATTTCGAACGAAATGCCGTCAAACTATATTTTTCTTCTGCTGGACGGCTATTGCCGTACCGAAAAATACAGTGCTTCCGGTAAACTGCTGAAGTCCATTGCGGCCGGCCCCATACAGATTTACGGGCTTTTTGAAGCTGTACATCCTACACTGACGCAGCACACTGCAACCATACGGTGTATTACCTCCTGTGCCTATATCCGGATATTAAATAAGCGATATATTGATGAGCTTTTAGCAGATCCCGCATTCGGCTGGGTCAATATTCAATATCTTTCCTCTTTTATTAATCAGGTATTAACTGAAAATGACAGTTTACTTTTAAACAACACACGGGATAAGCTTTTACTCCAGCTCTATCAATACTGTCCGGGGACTCGTTTTCCAACGATACTAAAAGTAAAAAAAGAGGAGCTTGCACAAATTTTAAATATCAGTCTCCGAACGCTTTACCGTCAGTTAGATTTTCTTTATAGCGAAGGTCTGATTTCTTCCAGCCGCGGCAAAATTTTGATCACAGAAATACAATATTATAAAATACAGGATATTCTAAACGGACTGTTCTGACATACAGAAAACCTGCCACTGGCATCTTTTCTGCATACGATGGTATCAAAAAGCCGGATGAAACGTATCAACCTGTTCATCCGGCTTTTCTGAATTTATTATTAGTTACAATTCTTTGAAGAAAACACGATATCATCTCTGCGAAAGCAGTTTTTAAAACAGCTTTACAGCCTCAGACCTTTGCGCGGTTCTGAGCTCTGTTCCGTCCAGCCGTTTTTCCAGAAACTGCTTCATATCTTCTATAAAAATATATTCCGTTCCATAGTGTCCTGCGTCGATCACCGCAAGCCCCTGCTCCCACGCATCCAGTCCGTCATGATGGCCGATATCTCCTGTCACAAGCACATCTGCTCCTTTTGCAATTGCGAAAGCAACCGCGCTTTTTCCGGAACCTGGTGATACGGCAAGGCGCCGCACTTCCCTGTCCGAATCCCCCCACACCTTCACAAAATGCAGCTCCAGGCGTTCCTTCACATAAGCGCAGCATTCCTGCAGGGTCATCGTTTTTTCCAGGCTGCCGATCCGTCCAATCCCTTCCTCTCTTCCTGCAATCTCTGCGGTCACATCCAGGACCTGCGCATCGCGCAGTCCAAGGATTCGTTCGGAAAGTCCGGCCATTCCCAGAACATCATAATTGGTGTGCATGGCATAATAGGAAATGTCACTTTGGATCAGTTCCAGAATCCTCCGGCTCACAAAGTTCTCATCGGTCACAGATTTTAACGGGCTGAATATAAGCGGATGGTGGGTGATCAGCATATCCGCATTCCAATCCTTTGCCGCCCGGATCACCTCCTCCGTGGCGTCCAGCGCCAGGTAGATCCGCGCCACCTCCTTATCAGACCTTCCGGCCTGCAGGCCTACATTGTCAAAACTCAGCGCCGCTTCTTTGGGATACACTTCCTCGATGATCTCCATAATCTCTTTACATTGCATAGTAATCCAACCCTTTCCGGATATACTCCAGTTCTTCTTCCAGTTCCATTTTTCGGTTTCGGATCCGCTCACCGGACTGCGTCTGAAGCCCTGCCAGAATCCGCCGCCGGATTGTTTCCTCACGCTTCAGATATTCCTGAAGGACAGGATGCTTCATTTCCAGAAGAAGCTTCCCATACCGGACTTCCGTTTCATTCCATGCCCCTGTTCCTTCCGGTCTCCGGCTTTTCTTCTCTTCTTCCGTCCGCCCGCCGCATCTGAAGTCTTGCGGCGGCGCAACCTTCATCATCGGATAATACTTTCCGTCGTCCTTCACCATATCTTCCTGAATAAACAAAAAACCTTCCTCTAAAAGAAAGGCTCTGACTTTTGCAATCTCGGACTGAGGCTGGAGTACCAGTTCCTTTAAAGAGAACACGGTCTCCGGATATGCTTGCAGAATACGGACCATCAGCGGCCCGCCCATCCCCGCGATCACGGCAGTATCCGCTTCTGAAGGCTCCAGCTTCTCAAAACCGTCCGATAAGCAAAGCCGGATCTTTCCCTCCATACCGTTCTCTTTCACATGCTCCCCGGCCTTTTTCAGCGGCCCCTCATTCACATCCATTGCAATAGCTGACCGGGCCGTCCCTTCCCGCAAAAGGTAAATCGGGATATAGGCATGATCCGTACCTATATCCGCGACCCGATTCCCGGCAGTCACAAGGGACGCGACTGCCTGCAGTCTGTCTGATAATTCCATCTGTCCATCCTCTATCGTCCGCCTTTTTAATCCAGGTAATCCCTCAGTTTCCTGCTTCTGCTGGGGTGACGCAGCTTTCTAAGCGCTTTTGCCTCGATCTGACGGATGCGCTCTCTGGTAACGTCAAATTCCTTGCCCACTTCTTCCAGCGTCCTCGCCCGTCCGTCGTTCATACCAAATCTGAGGCGAAGCACCTTCTGTTCCCTCTCTGTCAGCGTATCCAGCACCTCGTCTAACTGTTCCTTGAGCAGGGTCTGAGCCGCTGCCTCCGCCGGAACCGGTACATTATCATCCTGAATAAAGTCTCCAAGATGGCTGTCTTCCTCTTCTCCGATGGGAGTCTCCAGAGAAACCGGCTCCTGGGAAATCTTCAGTATCTCTCTGACACGTTCTACCGGCATGTCCAATTCCTTTGCAATCTCTTCCGGGCTGGGTTCCCGCCCCAGTTCCTGCAGGAGCTGTCTTGACACACGGATAAGCTTATTGATCGTCTCCACCATATGGACCGGAATCCGGATCGTCCTCGCCTGGTCTGCGATGGCCCTGGTAATTGCCTGACGGATCCACCATGTTGCATAGGTGCTGAACTTATATCCTTTATGGTAATCAAACTTCTCCACAGCCTTAATGAGTCCCAGATTGCCCTCCTGGATCAGATCCAAAAAAAGCATTCCGCGGCCCACATACCTCTTGGCAATACTGACCACCAGACGCAGATTCGCCTCCGCCAGCTCCTTCTTGGCGTCCTCATCCCCATCTTCCATCCGCTGGGCCAGCTCGATTTCACGCTCGGCGCTCAAAAGAGGAACTTTTCCGATTTCCTTCAGATACATGCGCACAGGATCTTCGATGCTGACTCCATCCGGAACCGAGAGATCAATGTTCTCAACATCCACGTCCTCTTCCTCGGACAGAATCACATCCATGTCAATGTCCACATCATCGTCACTGCCACTGATCCGGAGCACGTCAATGTTATTGGATTCCAGATATTCAAATACCTTGTCCATCTGTTCCGCATTGAGTTCCATGTCACGGAAAAAGTCGTTGATCTCCTGGATCTCCAGGATACTCTTCTTTTTCTTGCCGAGAGCAACCAGTTCTCTTAAACGCTCCAAAAATTTCTGTGTGTTCTCTTCCATGTGTCCTTCCTTCCTCTGCCTGCACAGCGCCAGGCTATCTTGTTATATTTTATCCTTATTCTAAAGAAATATGCAGTTTCTCCAGTTCCCCGAGCTGTCTTTTTTCTTCCATCAGGTGCTGCAGGCCGGCCATATCCGTCGGGTCCAGTTTTTTCATCCGCACGTCGATGCTGTTGGACTTCACCCGCAGGAGAGAATCCTTGATGGCACGCACCTTTTCCTCCGGTGTGGTCAGCCTGCCGATCCGGGTATTGAACAGTGCGGCCGCCTCCCTGTGCTCTTCCTCTTCCGTAAAATGGTTGATGATCTTTGCCGGGTTTAAACTGCCTGCCCTGTACTGCTCATACAAAAGCTCTGCCACCGTGCGGTACTGAGGCTGAGTAAAATCCCCCGGGCTGATAAGGCTGCTGATGATACCGAACAAACGCGGATCATCGATCATCCATGTGAGAAGTACCTTCTGGGCCGTAAGGCTGCCATCCTCCTTCTTAAGGGGTTTCCCCGACGCAGCTTTGGGACGTTCCACCGGCTTTGCCATGCCTTCCCTGACCGCAGTTTTGGACACCAGCTTTTTCAGGCTCTCCTCGCTGATCCGGTAGGCCTTTGCAACCGCTTCTATGTAGTTATTCCGTTCCAGCTCATCCTGGAAACTGATCAGCCGTCTTGCCGCCTCCTGGAAGAATGCAGTCTTCCCTTCCGGGGAGTCCATATGGTGTTCCCGCTCCAGGATCTCCAGGCTGAACATAAACCCATTCTTAGCCCCCTCAATCCTCTGCTCAAATTCTTCCGCCCCCAGATTCTTGATAAATTCATCCGGATCTTTATAGGGATCCATCCGGATGACCTTTGCGGAGATCCCTGCTTCTCTCAGGATCGGAATCCCGCGGAGCGCTGCCTTTGTCCCCGCTTCATCACTGTCGTAGGTCAGGTAGACCTCCTGCACATAGCGACGGATCAGGGATGCATGTCCGGCAGTCAGAGCGGTCCCCAGGGAAGCCACCGCATTGGTAAAGCCGGCCTGGTGCATCGCGATCACGTCCATGTAGCCCTCGCAGAGCAGGAAATATGGTTTTCTCGAAGACCTGGCACGGTTCAGCCCGTACAGGTTCCGGCTCTTGTCAAAAATGGGCGTCTCCGGGGAATTTAGATACTTTGGCTTCGCATCCCCCATCACACGGCCTCCGAATCCGATCACCCGGCTGTTCACATCCATGATTGGAAACATGACCCGGTTCCAGAACTTATCGTAGACCCCATGCTTTTCATCCACACTTACCAGCCCCGCCTGGCGGATCATATCCTCCTGGTATCCCTTAGACCGGAGATAACGGTACAGGTCGTCGCTGTACTTATTGGAATACCCCAGCCCGAACGCCCGGATGGTCTCATCCGACAGCCTGCGCTCCCTCAGATATGTATAGCCGGCCTTTCCCTGTTCTGACTTCAGCTGTACGTAAAAATACTGGGCCGCCGCTTTATTGATCTCCAGCAAAACGGCTTTTAAACCGGCCCGCTCCCTGGCCTCTTTCGAATACTCCGATTTCGGAAGCTCCACACCGGAGCGCTCCGCCAAAAACTGGACAGCTTCGATAAATGTATAATTCTCATATTCCATCAGAAATGTAAATACATTGCCCCCGGCGCCGCAGCCGAAACAATAATACATCTGCTTCTGCCTGCTGACAGAAAAGGACGGGGACTTTTCATTGTGGAACGGACAGAGTCCAAAATAAGAACTGCCTTTTTTCTGCAGCTTCACATATCCGGAAATCACATCCACAATGTCATTTTTCATTCGTACTTCTTCGATCAAATCCTCCGAATAATACATCCTGACCTCCCCAAAAATTCCCTATATGTTATATATTCGACAAAACTTATATATTTCCTTCCTGTAATTTAGAAAAACATGCCTTATCTGATGAAAACTCTCACTTCGACCACGCTTCCGGCATAAAATACTCTTCATACTTCTTTACTGCATAATTGTCGGTCATTCCGGCAATATAATCGCACACAATCTGTTCCCGGCAGCTTCCCGAAAGGCCGATTGCATTAAGAAACTGCTCCGGCAGCAATTCCGGATGCACGATATAATACTCATACAGCCGGCGGATCAGTTCCACCGCCTTATCCTCCTCCCCCTTTGCCTTAGGATTGAGGTACACATGGTAAAACATAAATTTCCGAAGGTCTTTCATGGCCTGCCCCACTTCCTCGGACATGATAATCTCCGGTCTGTCCATGCTGTGTACGATCACGTCATGGACCATAGTATCCAGTCTGCGTTTTCCGGTTTCCCCCAGTGTATTCCGGATTTCCTTTGGAATCTCCTCCTCCGTCAAAAGGCCGCCCCGCACAGCATCGTCGATATCATGGTTGATATAGGCGATCTTATCTGACAACCGCAGCACCTGCCCTTCCAGTGTATGGGGCGTGCCTGCCGTCTTGTGATTTAAAATGCCGTCCCGCACCTCCCATGTAAGATTCAGTCCCTTCCCCTGCCGCTCAATATACTCCACTACTCGAACACTCTGCTCATTATGTGCAAAATGATAAACAGAATTTAGAGCCCTCTCCCCTGCATGCCCGAAAGGCGTATGCCCCAGGTCATGTCCCAGGGCGATCGCCTCCACCAGGTCTTCGTTCAAACGAAGCGCTTTTGCAATTGTACGCGCGTTCTGCGATACCTCCAGCGTATGTGTCAGCCTGGTACGATAGTGGTCGCTCTTGGGCTGTAAGAATACCTGTGTTTTCTGCTTCAGCCGCCGAAACGCCTTGCAGTGTAAAATCCTGTCCCTGTCACGCTGAAACACCGGGCGTATATCACATTCCTGCTCCGCCCGGTCCCTCCCTCTCGAATCTCTGCTGAAGGATGCATACGGACTCAAATACTCCAATTCCCTCTCTTCCAGTTGTTCTCTGATCGTCATAAAATCATCCACTGCCTCTTTAAAATCCTGAGCTCCCTATTATATTATATTCAAAACCTGCCAGAAGTTTCCTTTTTCCATGAAGCTGCTGCTTTACTGGCAGAATGCCGGTTACTGTTCACACCCTCACCGGGTGCTCACA
>OFFP01001605.1_pt1 | contig 14905 bp, 8 predicted proteins | sample 1521431 | NCBI WGS metagenome assembly OFFP01 (sample SAMEA3504104, study PRJEB24116) | mouse gut metagenome | biome: mouse gut; feature: mouse-associated habitat; material: faeces | place: Denmark | collected 2011 | reverse complement strand
CTTTGTTTTATGCATTTGGTGTTTTGATTATTATATGACAGGTGGAATTTTTTTTTCTGGTCCAATCTACTTGGAGTTCTGTAGGCTTCTTGTATGTCCATGGTCATCTCTTTCTTTTGATTAAGTAAGTTTTCTTCTATAGTTTTGTTGAAGATATTTACTGGCCCTTTAAATTGGGGGTCTTCACTCTATTCTATACCTATTATCCTTATGTGTGGTCTTCTCATTTTTTCCTGGATTTCCTGGATGTTTTGGCTTAGGAGTTTTGTTGTTGTTGTTGTTGTTGTTGTTGTTGTTGTTGTTTTGTTTTGCATTTTGCATTGTCTTTGACTGTTGTGTTAATGATTTCTATGGTCTTCTGCACCTGAGATTCTCCCTTCTATCTCTTGTATTTTGTTGGTGATGCTTGCATCTATAACTCCTGACCTCTTTCCTAGGTTTTCTATCTCCAGAGCTGTCTCCCTTTGTGGTATCTTTTTTTGTTTCTACTTCTATTTTTGGATCCTGGGTGGTTTTGTTCAATTCCTTTGCCTGTTTGTTTGTTTCCATGTAATGATTTAAGGGAATTTTGTGTTTTTTCTTTAAGTTCTTTTACCTGTTTTCCGATGTTCTCTTGTATTTCTTTAAGGGACTTATTTATTTCCTCCTGAAAGTCCTCTAACAGCATCCTGAGATGTGATTTTCAATCCAAATCTTGCTTTTCCGGTATGTTGGGGTATCCAGGACTTGCTCTTGTGTGAGAACTGGATCCTGATGATGCCATGTAGCCTTTTTTCTGTTGGTTAGGTACTTGGGCTTGCCTTTTGCCATCTGGTTATCTGGGGTGTTAGTTGGTCTTGCTGTCTCTGGGTTGAGCTTGTCCCTCCTGTGGGCCTGTAAGTCTGTGTCAGCACTTCTGGGAGACCAGCTCACCCTGGCAGGGCCCATGCACAGAGGGCTGTGGAACAGCCCCAGCTCCTGGGTGCAGATGGAGGCAGAAAGAACACTGTCTCATCTGTTCTACTGCTTGTGCACTGCTAGCTTTGTGGCCCTCAAACCCCATTAGCACCTTTAAAAGTAGGATTTAAGTTGTAAATGTGGGGATTCAGAATTGAGAAGTCATCTTGGTGTGTTTTTCTTTGATGAGTGTGAAATATCCTTCCCTATCTCTTTTGATTCATTTTGGTTGAAAGTCTCTTTTATTTAGATATTACAATTGCTCCTTAGCTTTCATCCTGAGTACCTTTTCTTGGGAAAACTTTTTACAGTCCTTCATTCTTAGGTAATATCTCTGTATGTTTGCCAAGGTATGTTTCTTGCATGAAGCAGAATGATAGATGCTGACTTCATATCCAGTCTGTCAGCTTATATCTTTTTATTGTGGAAAATGACTTTACTGGTGTTGAGAGCTACCAATAACCAATGATTTTTAATTCCTGTTATTTTGATGTATGTGGAGGGAAGATGATTATGTGTTGAGAACACCAATGAAGTTGGTGTTTTGTAAGCTTTTTCTACGTTGGTAGGCATTCTTTCTTTAGTTTGGGTGAATTTTCTTTTATGATTTTGTTGAAAATATTTCCTTGTCCTTCGAGCTGGTAGTCTCTTGACTTGTTGTTTATTCCCATTATTCATAAAAAGATTTTTTTAGAGTGTCACAGATTACCTGAATACTTTGAGTCAGAAATTGTTTTAGGTTTAACATTTTCTTTTGTTATATCATCTATGCCTGAGATCATCTCTTCCATTATTTTTGCTCTGTTGGCTGTGCTTCTGTCTCTGTTGTCCTTCTTAGGTTTTCCATCTCCAAGGTTCCCTGAGTTTGTATTTTCTTTACTGCTTCATTTACCATTTGCAGATATTGGATTGTTTTATTCATTTTCTTCACCTGTTTGATTCTATTTTCCTGTATATTTAAGGGATTTATTAATTTCCCCATTTAAAGGCCTCTATCATCTTCATAAGACTGGATTTAAAGACATTTTACTGTGCTTTGATTGTGTTAGGATATCCAGAGCTTGCTATAGTAGAATACCTGGGCTGTGGATATGTCATATTGATTTAGTTCTCTTTGATTGTGTTCTTATGTTGGCCTTTAGCCAACTGGTTATCCCGGGTAGTTTCTGTCACAGGCGTCCTGAGGTGGGCTGCCTTTGCCTGGACATTGGAAATCAGGTGACAGTGTATGTCTCCAGGAAACTGGGCAGAGCAGTGGATGTTCCTGCTGCAGCAGGCCTGCTTAATGTGGGTTTAATTGTAGCCAAAGACTGGCACTCAGGGGAGAACATCTTTAAGATCAGCTCTGGACTTTACTCTTTTTAGGGGAGGGGTTGAGACACGGTCTCACTAAATATAGCTCTGTTTGTCCAGGGAGTCACAGTTTCTCCATCTGCTTTTGCCTCCTAAGTGTTGAGATTCAAATTGTGTGCCACCAGACTCAATCTATAATTCTTTCCAGAACCATTAGCCTAGAGTTAAAAAGAATCACAAGAAGTTATTTTTGAAACAGTTGTTTATTCTGGTCAGGATTGTCCTCGCTATCAGACTGTGAGAGTTCATTTAGGATCATTACAAATGTGTATGTGTGTATATTGTTAGGCATTAATGTTTGATAAATTATTGTCGTCTTCAATTTGAAATATACAGGGAATGAATATTTCTATGCAAAGTAATTTGCTAAAAGTGGATATTTACTCTTGAATAGTCTCTAGATTGGTCTCATAGAAATTGATACTAACAATGATTCTGATCATTTTTATATGTAATGTTTTTCTATAGTTGTAATAAGATATATTTTGTTTTTCTTTTCAGAAGTCTTATACTTTAAAGAGGAAAGGCCTTTGTCCTGGTAAGGTTTAACAATTCATTAGTAGTAGGTAAATTCAAAAATAAGAAGCAAATTCTTGTTGTGAGTACTTTGAGACCTGTGTCTTACAAGTCCCACAATATTATGAATATATTTTTTAGCTTGGAAACTTGCTCAGTGTAGTTCATAGGAACATGAACACGATAGTCACCCACCATTTCCAAGAACCAACTCTGAAGTTTGGAAAAAGAGCCTGCTGGGATTAGCTATGCATATGGATGTCCATCTAAGATTCACTGGTTTTTCAAAGCCTTACTGGATTCAGTTCGTGAACTAAGACCCACACTAGGAGCTATCATTTCAGGCATTTCTCTTGTCTGAGAGTTTACATAATTTAGGATGATTCTCAGTTGTCAGTCATCACTACAGGATGCCAACAAATTTCTTTCCACTTCTGACAGAGCTTTACTTTACATGCAAAGGACCTTTTTTGTCAGGTGTAGCATCTTTCATAGCTGTTAGAAGACACCCATGTCTTCCAGAATGTTCCATCCATCAATGATCTGTTCACATGATCTGTTTTCCACCGGAATGATTCCTTTGACTCTCAATTGATTATCTGAATGACAGTGTAACTAATAATTATCTCTCTATAAAGGGGGCATTTGTCTTCCACATCAGTTAGACATGACCATAGAGTTGAAGGCCCATCCACTCCTGTCCAGGATGCTAGGTTAGACACTGGTTTGATAGAAAATGAAAAGTTGTATTTCAAGGTAATTCTGTGCTCATTAGGATTCATTACTTCCACAAGAGAGGACAATTATATTGTCCTCTTTATTTGTGCTATGTATCAACAAACATTTTCAAACATTATTAAATAGCTTACTGAATCCATGTTTGAAAATTCCCAAAATCATCAAAGGTAATGTTGAAAGTGAAGATTCAAAAATCTTCAGTACTTAAAACTCTTCAGAAACTCCTTGAAAAATACACATGTTGACTTCTATTTGGAATCCTAAACGGTTCCACAGTAAAACTGCAAGTGTCAACTAAATTTTATTGTTCTTTGCTCTTGTTACTATCTTATTATGTTCCTAGAAATGCTTGTTTGGAATAGAAACAAGCAGACTACGATATCAGGACTCAGTCATACATGAGAACAGAAGGAGCAGCTTGAACATTATGAAAGCTGTGGTGGGTTGTTTAGAGTTCTAGAAATCTACTTGATGATGCACAAAGCATCCTCTTGTGTGGTAACATCATAATCAATGAAATATGCACAAAGTATCATGAGAGAAGTACTTTGCCCTTCCAGGAGCAAAGACTGAAATTGAGTGAATACATTAAAAACAAAAAATCTGTAAGCTGTTAAAACAAAGGCTGAAGAGGTACTAGTGTGTATGCATGTGTGCACGCGTGCTTGTCTGTATCTGTGAGTGGTTTTGTAGGGCTATATTTTGTATGCTAACTTCTCCCATATGAGGAGAAGTTGTAAGGAAAGTGTCCCCAAATGTAATCAACTAGTTGAAGAACAAGTTAATAGATTTTATTGGTTTGTAATGTAGCATAAATTGGGAAATCAAACAACAAAGTATTCAAAGTCTTTGATTAATTTTTATATGAATATTAAAATAACATTCTTAAAATATGCCACAGTGAAGCAAGACCACCAAGACAGCTTAAATCTATCTTGAAAAACACTGTCCAGTATAATACAGGTAAGTTTAAGAGTAAGTACTCTATTGATTCTATCCCAATCATAAAAAGAATTTTGTTCCTGCTAGAATAGAAACTAAGGAAATCAAATATGCCAATAGTAGTTATAGCCTTTCTTAATTTGCTGCCAAACATTTTTAGGATTCAGGCTTATTTAGGAATTGTTTCAAAGAAATTTCAAATTCAAATTGTATCACCTGAAATATGTTTGTTTATTTAAAATGAACTACTGATGCATGTAGTGTCTTTTTAGAAGTAAAAAGATTTTTCACCTATTCTACAATGTAGATCCTCTCTAGTTCCATAACAGCAAGTTGACTTTGGTATGAAATGAGTTTTTACTTAAGTTTTATGATTGATATATATTACTGACTGCATGTTGTTGTATGTGTATCGGTGTCCATAAAATGTGGTTATGTTAAGCAAACAAAAATAGAGTATTAAATTACTTTCACTGTATTTTGAGGACTTAATGTCATAAGGGCACTCTGGATTTTTTTCCATCATAGAATTTCTGAATTTCCACTCATTCGATAATTCATACATTGTCTTCTGGTTATTTTTATTTGTCTTCCATTTAATGTGAATATCCTGATACAATAAATAACTGGCTCAATAGGAACTTTTAAAAAAATGACTGGTGTGTGAGTTTTGTTGGTAGTGCTGTGGAATGAGAACTGCCATTCTCAGTATTCTATGCAACAGCCTCCATATGGGCTACTCTGACAGCACCTTTTCCCTGTAGTTCTATTAGTTACCAAATATATAGTGATACTTGGTTTACATGCTACAAGACATAATTTGCAGAAAAAACTGCCACAGTAGGAGGAAGGTTGAGAAAATCCTATCATCCTGTAGTGCATAGCATGGAAGGGCCCATTGGTTCAGTCTGAATATGATTCTCACAGTGGGAGAAATACCACACAGTTTATGCTTTCAGCAACTGTCACCACAGCATCTCTCGCACCTACTTTGCCTTTGGAAAACACCAGCCAGAGAATAGTGTAGAGGAATCTAAATGGCTGTCTTCACATAAACATAGGATGAAATACTATTAGTGTAATGTGGGTGAGTTTCTTTTAAGTTATTTTAGCATTAGAGTTTTCTTCTGGTGATAAGGATTGACAGAGGCCCCATACATGTGTAGCATAAGGTCCTCCAGAGGTTCACTTTCTCAGCCCATTTCTTGTTTGGGACAAAGGCTGTGCTCTGGCCATGGGCAATGTCCAGCAGGGTACTGTGGAGTTTTACATATTGCAAAGGAAGTAAACAAGAATTGTTTATTTGTTAGCTTGTTTGCTGAGCAGGCTTTTTCCATATAGTGAAACCTGAGTCACTCAATGGTTTATATGCAGAAATAAATAAAAAAACGTTTCATGTGAGGCATTAGTCCCTTGGAATTACTGCTTCATTGTGTCTTCCATGCTTCTCTCTGGAGTAATACTTCAGTTTGCATAGCTACTAAGGGGTCTTTCCAGCAGCTCATGCCATGGGAAGCAATGGAAGTTGATGCTGAGCTTCTTTGCATTGCACATGAGCTAGGGACCAGTGCTAGAACTGAGGGCCTTTAGGATCTTCCTCAGAAGATCTAGAGTAGAGTAACACACTGATCTCTCTAGAGCTTTATCACACTTGCAGCTGGAAATCCTTTGCAAAGGGCTTTGGGTCTCCTGTATTTGGCTATGTTGCATAGCCATAGACTGAGCTTCCCTGTTGTAGGAATGGATATTTCCCCTCAGTGAAGGAAGTTCAAGTCAATACTTGGAGAAGTCCCTTCACTTCTGTCCAAGATGAGTTCGCTCACTTAGAGTTGTGTCAGCATCCCTAGGGCAGAGACAGAAAGCAGCAATGGCAACACAATTCACTGTGGAATAACACTTCAGGCTAAGATGACACTTTTTGTGTCTGATAGGGCTCAGGATTGTGGGTATTTTGCACAATTAATTATAAATAGTAACTTTAGATAAAATTTTCTTTTTTTATTTTAAAAATACAAGAATGAAGAAAGGAAGAGTTCTAGTATATTTGTTGCTTACAAATCAATATTCATCTTAAAAGCTTTTCATAAATGGTGTCAAAGCATATCAGGTCACAAAAATATTTGCTTCAGCACTGGCTACCATTGTTTAATGACAAATTTTGCCTCCCTCTTTTGTAGTTAATGAGAAAATTACAAGAAGAACATCACTGTGGTAAGAATGTAGTGTGCATTTTATAATATATTAATCTGTAGAAAATATGAAATTCAGAGCCTGACACTGTCTTTGCCTCTGTGTAAGACAATTTCAGCTCTTTACTTTTCTATAATCACAAGCTGAATAATTATTTATAGAGCAAACCATGTTGAAATTACTGATGATATCTCTCATGCAGCATGAAATGCTCAAAAGGATCCATAGCTAGGTGGAAGATCCAATGGATAAAGTGCTTGCTATGCATGTGTGAGAATGAGAGTTTGGATACCCAGAATCCACATGAGGTCTGACAGTCTCATGTGCTGCTGTATGCTGGGGCCCTTATGGTGAGACTGGAGGTGGTGTCAGAGAATCCCTAAAGTTTACTGGATAGTTAGCCTGGGGTTTTTCTCCATGAACAGGAGATCCAGCCACACATCTAATGTTGAAAGAAGGTTGCATATTTGCATTCTAATGGCTCCCTGACAAACCTCCCATTGTTGTTTTTAGGTGTTCAAAAGCAGAAGATGTCAGGTATACTTCCTGTATCAAGGTAAAATGCTTCTCTGTGAAATCAAGTTTCTTATGAATTGTCTTAATTCAGCAGTAGTCTAACTATCCCAGTTTTATATGGAAAAGGTGATTCAGAGAAAACCATATTGTAGATGTGGATCTTTCTATCAATTGCAAGTGAGCAGTAAGTCCTTATGGGTAGTAGTGGCCCAATATGAGAATGGACTCAAGAGACATAGGGAGTGAAGACTGAGTGCAGTTCTCACATAATAGAAGGTGTTTGATGTTTGACAAAGTAATGTTTGCAGAAATGAATACACATTAGACTGATTTAAAAATGTGACCGTGATAATAGACCAGAATACCATTTAGTAAGTCCAGATATTTCAATGATCCAGCAATCTCCAAAGTGCCTTTACCCCCAGCAGAATGCCCATAAGTTTTATCTACCCTTGGGCACTCCTATTTCAGGATCATATATGAGAGCCTCTCTTTGGTTTCTCTCTTTCATCTGTTTTTAGACTGAGAAGAAATTGTGGATATTTAGCAATTATGTTCATCAAATTTGCCTTATGAAGAGATTAGAGCATTTTCTATTTGATTCTTATAAGGGTATGTTGAAAGTTCTTCATCTAGTTAAACAATAACTGTCCTTCCCCAGTTAGCCAGCATTTCTAGAAGCAGAGAGTCAATTGCTATATACATCCATATAAGTTCTTCTTTTTCTTATTTTTGAAATATACATGTATATTCTTTGTGCCATATTCAAACACTTAAAATATTGTAGTATTTTATTTAGATACATCCATATTCAGTATGAGGCTACTTAATCACTATGAGATACTGGAGTTTAGGAAACTTGTTTCTGTATAACCTCTAGCCCTAGAGTGAGGGGATGTGTGACTGATAAGTGACATTTTAATGATTTTTGAATGTGACTAAGTGATCCAATGTGTTTCTATAAAGTAGTTCCACAGGTACTATGATAAGGATAGCAGTGGCAATTTAACTGGCATTTATTTAAAATGGTAAACTGTGCATTTTGTTCCCCCCAGCAATGGAGGAGAAAGAATGCCAAAAGAGGTTTTAGCAATGTTAATGATCATCTTATATAAGATGGAGAAAATTGGGCACATAATGAATTAAGCTTAGTCTCAACCCGGAAGAACAATATCCTGTTTCTCATTTCATGATTTTCTCTTAATCTAGTCTAGCCTAAATATTTTTACATCTTGATGATATCCTAGCAATTTGAAAATAGATAAGCGTATTAGAAAATATTTCATGTTTAATTACAGTTTTTATTTTTTATGTGTCAATACCCCATGATTACTAAGAAGTAAAGTTGATTTGAAAGCATGCACCCCAAAAGAAAAGAGTTAATTTCACAACCAAACAAAAAGTTAACTCTATACCTTTGCATTGCTGGAAGAATCTAGCAAAACTTTACATAGACCACAGAGGAGGATGCAAAAGGATTTTGTGGGTTTTTGGAGTTCTGGAGTTTATGTGTGTTCTTGGGGAGAGCCAATAACTAACACTTATGAAGAAAAAGCATCCCTAATGTTAATTCTCCCCCATTTGATAAGTAACATATTTGCTTGTTATGAAGGAAAATGTTGGATGTGTGTGCCTGTGGTTGAGTACTGCAAGTAGTGTCAGGGAAGAGAAACCTAGCTTGAACAGTCCCCTCATCTCCTTCATATCCTCACTCCTTGTCAGGCCCTGTATTAGGTAGTGCTTCCCTACCTCCCTAATGCTGTGACCCTTTCTTTAATAGAGTTCCTCATGTTGTGGTGACTCCCAACCATAAAATTGTTTTTGTTGCTGCTCCATAACTGTAGGTTTGATAATGTTATCAGTTGTAATGTCCTATCAGTGTTTTCAGACTTTCTTAGGCAACTTGTGTGAGCCTGTTCTGTGCACCTCCTCCAATTGGTCATGACAGATAGGTTGAGAACCACTGTGTTAAAATGTAAGTGTTAGGAAATTAGACTATGGAAACAACAAGAAAGAAACCAAAAAAATGGGCATGTTTGTAACACAGTGAGAAGAATTCATAAAATGACAAAAAGTAAATAATACAGGCTCCTGGAATTAGGTACAGTCAACATGGAAGCAACCAATACTTGTGTTTCTCTTCTTAGATCGACTGACTTTAAGTGTGTGAATGCTTTGCATGTGTATTCTTTCTGTGTCCCATGTGTGTGTGTGTCCCACAGACATCAGAAGAGGTTATTTCATCTCATGGACTTGGTGTTCCAGAATTTTGTGAGCAAACGGTTATGTATTACAAATCAAACCCAGGTGCTATGCAAGAACAAAACATGTTAAAAACTCCTCAACCCCCTTTTCTAGCTCCTACAGTGAATATGTTTGATATGAAAACGATTAAAAGAATCATAAGGGGAAGTAAGTAGTCAGTCTTAGGATAATTGTTAACTTCCGGGACCCAGGCCTCAGCCTTCACATTTTACCTATTGAAGTCCAAAGGACTAATAGGCAGGGTGTGCACAATAGAGACTCGGTATGCTGGGCACACCTTTAATTCATGAACCCACAAATCAGGCAGGATTGTCTTTGTCAGTTCAAGGACACCCTGTTCATAATTGATATGGGAAGTAGAGGAAGGCAAGGTGAATTGTGGGTATCAAATGATAACTAATAGGAGTCAGTCTTCTCCTTCCACTATTTCAGTCTCAGGTATCAAGTTCAAGATGTTTGTCATGGTGACAAGTACCTTTATCTACTTAGCCATCTCGCTGACCCTGATTTACACATTGTCTGAAAATGCTTTAGTATGAACACACATACACGCACACACACACACACACACAGAGACACACACAGAGTATATAAAAAGTGTGTGTGTGTATGTGTGTGTGTGTTTATAACATGACACACCTGTTACCCAGTGCATGGGAGGTTCAGACAGAGAGAGATGACTTCTCCTGGGTTTTAATACTGGGCCACACTTAGGGAGAGGGTTTAACATTCGGGATATGGCCTAGGTAGCACAAGGTTGTCAGTGGTAGGTTTTCATGGTTATGACTACATGTGGTACCAGTTCTGTGTTATTTGTTTCCTGGTCTACCAGCATGTGAGAAGCAATAGAATAGTGCCACAAACTGGGACACCCTGTTGCCTTGCTGGAAGTAACTGACTGACTTTCCCATCAGACATTTTGTCACAGCAACTACAGAAACAAGTTAAAGAATAATAGCCCTCTTTTCTGTTTTAATCCCCACTGAGAAGTTACAAAGCAAACAGGAGGGTCTGTTTGCAGATCTTACACCACTTCCTCCACTGCCTACTGTTAACAGCTAGCTAATTATCTTAATGTAAGCCCTCTAAATTCACCATTAAGAAAGGGTCAGATTAGATGTAATTATTACACCCAGTGAAACCTTTAGAAAGTGTAAACTTCATATTGTCAGAAACCAAACTCAACTGTTCCTTCTTTTTAGCCTAGCTCAATTTAGTTTCCAAGTTAATATTAGCTACAATATGTGATGAACCGAGTAAATTTTGTTCTAGAGAGAACTAAGCAAGAAGGTAGAATTCAGGTAAATTTTATGCACAGAAATTCACTTGGCAATCATCTTCAAGTTCAGTGAAAAGCCGTTAGAGTTTTCAAAACTAACATTCCTAATACAAACACATTTCCCCTAAATAGAATTTTTATGATGATACAGAATGTACATAATAATGGTGAAGGATATGGTAACCACAGATTAGTTACAGTTGACATGAAATGAAGCAACTTCTTTTATATACCAATTATTAGAATACAATCCACAATATCATTAAAGCAGTGATATATGCCAGGCACAACTTAGCCAAAGGTAGTTTCCTTTCTTCAAAGAAATGAATTATGTGATTGAAATAAAATAGATGCTATTTTCTGATATTAAACTTGCATAAAATCAAACTAACACAAACTTCCCAGAAGCCTATGTGGCAATTGCAGTGTAATACGTATAAAATTTATAAAAAAAAAATGGACCTGAGCTAGATAATAACAGTTCTCTATTGCATGCTAAGAGAATACCCAATAGAAGTCTTTATGAAGAGGTACAGCCAGACAGGGGTGACAATGACACAGGCATGTTTCAAAGAGGCTAACTAGCTTGGGGCAAAGGAAATGTTTTCATGTCAATGAGAAATTCATACTTTTCTCCATTTCATTTGCATTGTAAACGGGTAACAACCAAACACTCTCTCTCTCTCTCTCTCTCTCTCTCCCTTTATTTTAAAACTAGAATATAAATGCATAATATATATACATATATACACATTCATATACACATGTATATGTATAAAAATATACACACATACATGGACTCATACATGTATATATACATAAAATATAGCAACCAGGTGGCTCAGTGGGTTAGTGCACTTGCCTTGGAACCCTAATAAGCTGAATTTCATCCTGAAAAAAGGAAAAAGCCTGTAATCTCTGCACCCTTAAATCCAGATTGGAGGCTAAGAGAGTAGAACAGCCCTGAAAGACAAGCTAGACAGATTAGACCATAGAGAGCAGCAGAAATGGTCAGAGCCTCTTTCTAACTCTGTGGAAGAAGATATCCAGCTCCTGAAATTTCTCTCCAGTCTACACACACACACACACACACAAACACACATACAGTAACACACAAGAGAGAGAGAGACAGAGAGAGAGAGAGACAGAGAGACAGAGAGAGGGAGGGGAGAAATACACACACAAGCATAACATAAGCAGAGTAATGTAACCACATGTGCACAAACCCCTAAGATAAAGATTATTTTGAATCATGAATTTAAGTATACTGGTAAATAAATGCTGTTAATATACACCTGTTGTGTGACTAACAATTCAGGGAAACCTCTTCAGGGTCCTCTCCTTTATCTTCAGTGTTATCTTCATGGAAGTGGCAGATGTCCTGGAAATTTAATTTTGCATCATATGGTCCTTTATTCTTCTTTAATAACTGTCCCAAGCATATTTACACAATGAGGAAGGGGATAATGAGTCCGGTAACACGTGGTGTATGAAAACGTGCCTATGTCTGAAAATTCCACATGCTTTGCTGTATTCAAGTCCGTTTCTCAGTGAATCGAGTGAACTAAATTCTAACATTTGAACAGTTTGAAGACACAGAGATTGCATGCTTCCTCATCCTTTCCCTTTGATCAACAGTGCTGCTTAACTCATTTTGTTGAACCTTCTCTGTGTTATATTGTTTGATGATGCAGAGTATGTTTTGGAGTGTGACTTTTTCATGTAAGTAGCATATCCCATCCTCAAACCTGGTACTGAAGGGTAAAAGGTGGCTGCTAAGTTATGAATTTCATGGAGGTGTAAGGAGCAACAAATATATGGAGACCTTATTTGCCATGCCGCATCAAATCCACTTTCAACACTCACATTTCCTAAGTGTATCTGGTTGAATCAGTGAGTGCTCTGGGTAGCCTATCTAAGCTAGCATTATGGAATTTGATCACTTGTTTTGTGACCAAATCCACTGGGCAAAACCCCTTCACAGCTTGGAATGAATCCTTCAGACATTTGAAGTCACTCCTACTGTACCTAGATAATGGTTATGTTAGTTACTTTCTATGGCTGTAAGAAAAGACCGTGAGAAAGACAACTTCCAGAAGAAAGGGTGTGTTTGAAGTTGGGCTCATGGTTCCAGTGGAATGCACACATCACCATCATGGCTCAGGCAGCAGGCATGGTACTGAAGCAGCAGCAGAATGATCACATATTGACCTACACAGGAAAGAGAGAACTTTACGAGAATGGCACCTGTCTAGTGTAATCTTAAAGCCCATCCCAGTTACACATATCCAACAAAAAGGCCACAACTTCTAATCCTTTCCAGAATAGGTCAGCCATCTGGAGAGCAAGCATTATATGAGCCTATGGGCCTCTGACATTCAAGCCACCACAGAGGTGCTGGATCAAGTCATTATATTCATCCTCTCTGTGTAACAACAGTCATGGTGATGCAGGATAGCTGATCATGCTGTGCTTGTGTTTGATTGTGTTGTTTACTCAATAAACTCTTGTCTAGTTATTGTGTGACTCAGCCTTTGCACCAAACTTTAATCCCTCTAGCCAGAATACAGACACCTCCTTAGTAAACACCATAATCCTAAACAATCAAGGTAAAGTTAGTTTGTAGAATGAAGCACCTTGTCTGAAAGTGATGTCTAATTGCATGGCAGAGAAGTTGATGAATCAGAGAAAGTTTTGATTAAATAGAATGTGTCCAACTCTCTCAAGAAGAAAGGAAAGGGAAGCTACTTGAGAGGTAGTGCAGAGAGAAACAGAGAGAGGAGGCATTTTTACCCAGACAGTTTTAGAGAGATTCATTGAAGAGAGAACCAGCAAGACACGGGTGAAGGCAGAATGAACCAGAGAATATGAAGGAGTCAGAAGATTAGAAAAAAATTGCTAGTTAGTTTGAGGTCAAGCAGAACAAAAAACATCAGAGGCCAAGAGAGAATCCAGACTGAATCAGTTAGCATGGGGAGCAGCTTTGAGCTAGAACACCTGAGTTGAACCAGTCAGCCAGAGATGAAAAAGAACCAGAAATAACGGTGTGCTTATTCAGCAGTAAGTATGAGAGGCAGAAAATATTCTAGGCCTATGCTAAGTTTCACAGAGGCTAGAAGCTTCCAGGACTAGGTCTAGGTTATCACTCAGATGGAGGTAGTAAGCATCAAAGATTACAATTACACCTAGTGCATAAAAGTTACTTTGACATAGAGCTAATAGGTGAGATTTTGGAAGGCATATATAGAATCCATCCATGGAACTCAGCAATTCCCCTCTGCTGTAGGTAGTGACATACTTGATTCATGCATTTTACAATTCAGCTCCACTGTTCTGATATCCCAGGTATCTAATGGACAACTGTGGAAGATCATTCATTGGGGAAGGGTTAGTGTACTGCAGAAGAGAGAGGTTCCTTTTGTTTTCAGAGCACCTCACTGCCCCATTCACCTCATCTGGCTCGAATTCAAAATTCAGGTCATAAAGACAGGAGAGGACACATTTTGTCCTTTCTTTTTATGTCTTTCCATTTTGTAGAGAATGATGATGTGAGGTAGCAAAGAGCAGAAGATAAAAGCATAACACTAAGCAGGTCCCCATCTAAGATTTCTAGATACTCTGGGCCTTTTACTCATCATGCACAAAGGAAGCAGAGGTTGCTAAATATCAGATAGTGTCCTTAGTGATGAAGTTGGTCTGAATACAGAAACATTTTGGGGACTATAAATCAAGATTCTGACATTAGCAGACAGGTGATAAAATGAATAAAATCAGTGAAACTTTAAATCAAAAGTAACATTGCCAATTTTCCTTATAGGTGCGAGGAAATAAACCACCTATTTTCCGTACCTTTCCTCGGAAGCATAGAATTCATGTGCTTGAGGCTCCTGGTGACATTGAGCCAACTCATTCCACCTGTGCTGCTGACAGCAGGGCTCCTGCTGATGCTGAGCCAAATTCTTCCACCTGTGCTGCTGTCAATGGGGCTCCTGCTGATGTTGAGCCAACTACTTCTTCCCAGTGTGCTCCTGACTGTGAGGATCCTGCAGTCATTGAGCCAACTCATTCCACCTGTGCTGCTGACAGCAGGGCTCCTGCTGATGCTGAGCCAAATTCTTCCACCTGTGCTGCTGTCAATGGGGCTCCTGCTGATGTTGAGCCAACTACTTC
>OFFP01001596.1_pt1 | contig 14952 bp, 8 predicted proteins | sample 1521431 | NCBI WGS metagenome assembly OFFP01 (sample SAMEA3504104, study PRJEB24116) | mouse gut metagenome | biome: mouse gut; feature: mouse-associated habitat; material: faeces | place: Denmark | collected 2011 | reverse complement strand
CGCCGGCGGCCACCTGGCGGCCAGCGCCGGGGTGATGTGGAACCGGCAGGAGATCTACAAGCCCCTGCGCAAGCGCTCCTCCGCCTTCCGGCCGGACGGGGTGGTGCTGGGGTATCCGGTCATCACCAGCGGCCCCATGGCCCACCGGGACTCCATCGTCAACCTGCTGGGGGACCGGTACGACGAGCTGGCGGAGCTGGTGAGCCTGGAGAAGCGGGTCACCCGCAAGTCGCCCCCCATGTTCCTCTGGCACACGGTAGACGACACCTGCGTGCCCGTGGAGAACTCCATCCTGCTGGCCGACGCCCTCCGGGCCAAGGGGGTGGACGTGGAGCTCCATCTGTACCCCCACGGGGAGCACGGCCAGTCCCTGGCGGACCACACCGCCTACCCCCCGGGCCAGGAACGGCGGACCATGTCCGTATCCTGCGCGGTCTGGGTCCAGCGGTGCGACGCCTGGCTCCAGCAGCGGTTCGGGGAGGGGGCCCTGCCGGCGCTGGAGTGACCGCGGGCGGCGGATCTTCTTATAGCCCGGTTCATCGAGACGCTGTCCGGCGTCTCGATGTTTCTTTTCCGGCGGATGCTTTCACTGTGCCGTGGGCGTTGACACGGCGGTTTTTCATACGGTATCTTATCAGAAAGGCAGAATTTGGCAAATCTGTCGAAAAAAGCAAGGGAGGTACCGATTATGTCCAGAAAGACCATCATGCCCAACATCGCCTACGACACCCAGCGCCGCAGCTACTACGTCACCATGCGCGCACGGCCCAGGGGCGGCGGCGCGCCGGAGCGGGCCGTGCGCTGCTATCCCACCCTGGAGGAGGCCATCCAGGCCCTGGACCGCTTCAACAGCGGCCGCATCCTGGAGCAGAGCGGGGAACGGAGCCTGACCGTGGGCCAGTGGCTGACCTACTGGCTGGAGCAGGTCATCACGCCCAGCCGCAGCGCCAGCACCATCCACGGCTACCACATGATTATCCGCAACCACCTGGCCCCGGCTCTGGGGGCGGTGCCTCTGGACAGGCTGGCCGCCCCCCAGATCCAGCGCTACCTCAACCAGAAGCAGGAGGAGGGGCTGTGCGGCAACACGGTGCGCAAGCACTACGGCCTGCTCCACAACGCCCTGGAGCACGCCCGGCGGCAGGAGCTCCTCTCCCGCAATCCGGCCCAGTGGGTCTTTCCGCCCTCCTCCACCCATCCCACCCACCACTTCTACGACGGCAGCACCATGTCCCGGCTCTTTGAGCTGGTCTCCGGCACCTCCCTGGAGCCGGTGGTGAAGCTGGCGGGCTACCTGGGCCTGCGCCGCAGCGAGATCTGCGCGCTGAAGTGGGGCCACGTGGACCGGGAGAACCGGGTTATCACCATCGCCGAGGCCCGCACCGCCGTCAACGGCCGCACCGTGGACAAGGGCACGAAAAACCGCTCCTCCATGCGCCGCCTTGGCTACCGGGGCCTGGCGGACATGGAGGAGCTGATGGAGCGGCTGTGGGCCCAGCGCCAGGAGGAGATGGCCCGGCTGGGGGTGTGGTACGCGGACCAGGGGTTCGTCATCTGCCACAGCGGCGGCCTCCCCTACCAGCCCGACTACCTGAGCAACCGCCTGCGGCGGGTCCTCCAGGGCGCGGACCTGCCCTATGTCACCCTCCACGGCCTGCGCCACAGCTTCGCCAGCATCGCCAACAGCCAGAACGTCCCCCTCTTCGGCATCAGCCGCGCCCTGGGGCACAGCACCACCAGCACCACCACCCGCATCTACATGCACCTATTTGACGACACCCATCTGTCCGTGGTACAGGCGGTCGGAGAGGCCGTCGGGATCAACGGCCCCGGCGACTCCATGAAGGGAAAAATGCAGGAGTAACATACCGCGTAAAAAAGAGAGCCCGGCCGAGGCCGGGCTCTCTCATTTTTGCGCGAGACTCAGGCAGCGGAGAACTGATCCTTACCCACGCCGCACAGGGGGCACTCGAAATCCTCGGGCAGGTCCTCCCACTTGGTGCCGGGAGCGATGCCGTGATCGGGATCGCCCAGGGCCTCGTCGTACTCGTAGCCGCAGACGTCGCAGACATATTTCATGGTATGATTCCTCCTTTGACAGGTTGTACCCTTAGTATATCCAATTTCAGCCGGTTTTGTCTGTTGCATATCCCACATCCCCAAAAACTGCTCAGCTCAATTCCGCCTGACCGGTATACAGCTGGTAATATTTCCCTCCCTGGGCGATGAGATCGTCGTGATCGCCCCGCTCGATGATCTCCCCCTGCTCCAGGACCATGATGGCCTTGGAATTGCGGACGGTGGACAGGCGGTGGGCGATGACGAACACGGTCCGGTCCGCCATCAGACTGTCCATACCCTTCTCGATGAGCCGTTCCGTCCGGGTATCGATGGAGCTGGTGGCCTCGTCCAGAATCAGCACCGGCGGGTCCGCCACCGCGGCCCGGGCGATGGCCAGCAGCTGCCGCTCTCCCTGACTGAGACTGCCGCCGTCGTCGGTGATCCAGGTGTCATAACCGTCGGGCAGGTGGCTGATGAAGGTATCGGCATTGGCAAGTCGCGCGGCGGCCCGGACCTCCTCGTCGGTGGCGTCCAGCTTGCCGTAGCGGATGTTGTCGGCGATGGTGCCGGTGAAGAGGTGGGTATCCTGAAGGACGATGCCCAGAGAGCGGCGCAGGCTCTCCTTCCGGATGTCCCTGACGTCGATGCCGTCGTAGGTGATAAGGCCGCTTTCGATCTCGTAAAACCGGTTGATGAGGTTGGTAATGGTGGTCTTCCCCGCGCCGGTGGAGCCCACGAAGGCGATCTTCTGCCCCGGCTTGGCGTAGAGGGAAATGCCGTGGAGGATGGTCTTCTCCGGCACGTAGCGGAACACCACGTCCTGAAACCGCACGTCGCCCCTGAGGGGTACCAGCTCCCCGTCCGGCTTCTTCCAGGCCCAGCCGTCGCTGCGGCCCGCCGCCTCCGTCAGGGAACCGCCGGCGGCGCGGGTGACATGGACCAGGGTGGTCCCGCCTTCGTCCACCTCCGGAGGGGTCTCCATCACCTCGAACACCCGCTCCGCGCCGGCGATGGCCGCCAGGATGTTGTTCACCTGCTGGCTCACCTGGCTGATGGGCTGGCTCACCTGACGGGTGTACTGGAGATAGACCACCAGGGACCCCAAGTCCAGCCCGAAAGCGATGGACAGCAGCGCGCCTACGCAGCAGGTCAGAGCGTAGTTGATGTGGCTGATGTTGCCCATAGCGGGCATCATGGCCCCGGCAAAGGATTGCGCGTTGGTGGCGCTGCGGCGGTAGCGCACGTTGCGCTCCTGGAATCCCGCCCTGGCCTTGGACTCGTGGTTGAAGACCTTGATGACCTTCTGACCCTCGATCATCTCCTCGATATAGCCGTTGACCTCGCCCAGATCCTTTTGCTGGGCCATGAAGTACCGGCGGGAGCGCTTGCCAACGGTCATGATGACCACCAGCATCAACCCCAGGGAGAACACCGTCACCAGGAAGAGGATCGGGCTGAGATACAGCATCATGGCCACCACGCCCACAAAGGTCAGCACCCCGGAGACCAGGGAGATCATGCCGTTTTGCAGAATCTCGGTGAGGGTGTCGATGTCGTTGGTGTAGCGGCTCATCAGCTCGCCGTGGGTGTGGGTGTCAAAGTAGCTTAGCGGCAGATTCTGCATTTTGGCGAACAGGTCCCGGCGGATAGCATGGGTGGCCTTCTGGGAGACGCGGACCATGATGCGGGAGTAGGTGTAGCTGAGCAGCGCCGCGCAGATATAAATGCAGGCCATGAACACCAGTGTCCGGGCCAGCCGGGGGTAGTCCCCGGGAACGATGCAGTCGTCGATCAGGGGCCGGAGCATATAGGAGCCGCCGATGGAGCAGACCGTATTCAGCACCAGGCATACCGCCACCAGAAGCAGCAGCCACTTCGACCGTCCGATATAGCCCATGAGGGTGCCGATGGTCTTGCGGGTATCCTTGGGCTTCTGGAAGCCCCCTCCGGGGCCGCCGTGGCCTCCGGGCCCGTGGGGCCCTCTTCTTTTTGTCTCAGCCATCGATGCTCGCCCCCTCCTGCTGGGACTGGTAGACGTCCCTGTAAATTTCACTGGTTTCCATCAATTCCTCGTGGGTCCCGGCGTCTGCCACCCGGCCGTCATCCATGACCACGATCAGATCCGCGTCCATGACGGAGATGATCCGCTGGGCGATGATGATTTTGGTGGTGTCCGGCAGCTGGGTCCGGAAGGCTGCCCGGATCTTGGCGTCGGTGGCGGTGTCCACCGCGCTGGTGCTGTCGTCCAGGATCAGCACCCTGGGCTTTTTCAGGATGGCCCGGGCGATGCACAGCCGCTGCTTCTGGCCGCCGGAGACGTTCACGCCCCCCTGGCCCAGGTCGGTGTCATAGCCCTCGGGCATCCTGTGGATGAACTCGGCGGCGCAGGCGGCTTCACAGGCGGCCTCGATGTCCGCATCGGAGGCGTTTTCATCGCCCCACAGCAGATTTTCCCGGATGGTGCCGGAAAACAGGGTGTTCTTTTGCAGGACCATGCTCACCGCGTCCCGCAGATGCTCCATGGTGTAGTCCTGGACCGGCCTGCCGCCTACCCGGACGGTGCCCTCCTGGGCCTCATAGAGCCGGGGAATGAGCTGCACCAGGGTGGACTTGGCGGAGCCGGTGCCGCCGATAACGCCCACGGTCATGCCGCTTTTGATGTGGAGATCGATGTCCCGGAGGTTCCATTTCTCCGAGCCGTCGTTGTACTTGAAGGACACGTGGTCAAAGTCCACGGAGCCGTCGGCCACCGTGACGCCGGGGGAAGCGGAAGCGTCCGTGATGTCCGGGACCTCGTCCAGGACCTCCGCCACACGCTTGGCGCAGGCAATGGCTCGGGTAATCATCATCATAATCATGGACACCATTATCAGGCTCATGAGTACCTGGGTGATGTAGGTGAAGAAAGTGGACAGCAGCCCCACCTCCAGCTCCCCGGCCTGAACCAAAGGCGCGCCGTACCACATGACAGCGATGATGGTGCCGTAGGTGACGAGCATCATAATGGGCATGTTCATCACCACGAACCCGAAAGCCCGCTCCGAGGTAGACCGGAGGGCGTCGTTCCGTTTCCGGAACTTCTCCTCCTCATAGTCCTCCCGGACGAAGGACTTCACCACACGGATGCCGGAGAGGTTCTCCTGCACCGCCAGGTTCACGTCATCGGTGCGCTCCTGGAGGCTGCTGAACATAGGGCTGACATGCTTGACAATCAGGCCTATCAGGACCAGCAGCAGGGGCATGGCAACCAGAAACACCCGGCTGAGCTTCAGGCTGATGGAGACGGCCAGCACCAGGGCGGAGACCAGCATCACCGGGGCCCGGACCAGCAGCCGCATCCCCATCATCAGGGACATTTGCAGCATGTTGCAGTCGTTGGTCAGCCGGGTTACCAGGGAGGCGGTGGAGAACTTCTCGATGTTGCGGAAGGAAAAGTCCTGAATGTGGTCATACTGGGCCTGGCGCAGGTTGGCGCCGAAGCCCTGCCCTGCCCGTGAAGAGAATACTGCCGACCCAATACCCAGAGACATGGACACCAGGGCCATCAGGACCATCAGCGCCCCCCGTGCCAGGATATAGCCGGTATCGCCGGAAGGGATGCCGGTGTCCACGATATCCGCCATCACCAGAGGGAGCAGCAGCTCAAACACCGCCTCGCTGGCGGAGCAAAGCACGCCGAAAAGGATCCACTTGCGGTATCCCCTGGTATATGGCCAGAGTTTTTTCATCATAGTGTGTTTACCTCGTTTTCCAGTTTTTCGATCATGCGGGAGAGCATATCCCGCAGAGCCGCTTCTTCCTCCTCTGTGAGAAAGCTGGCATACCGCCGTCCCGTGTCCGCCATGACGGCCTGAAAGGCGTCCACCCGAGCCTGTCCGGCCCCGGTCAGGCTCACCAGCCGGCAGCGCCCGTCGGTGGGACTGGCCCGCCGGGTGATGCACCCCTTTTCCTCCAGACGGCTGACGATCCCGTTGACGGTAGAGGGCTTCAGGTGCAGCTCCTTCTCCAGCTCCCGCTGGTTTACCGCCTGGCCGCCCCGGCGGGAGAGGTACAGCAGCACATGGGACTGCACCGGCGTCACGTCGTACCCGTCCCGGCGCAGCAGCTTCTCATTGTACCGCATCCCCAGATGGGCGCAGTAGGCGATCATGCGCCCCAGGTCTGGTTCCTCGTTCATCCTAGTTCCCTCCTGTTCCGGCATATAGTTAGTATGCGTATTTTTAGCGTGCTAACTATACACCAGAAGCTGTCAGGAGTCAATACGGTTTTTTGAATGATTTTTTAACCCTGTGTGAATATTTCGTGAATTGTGGGCCGGTCCGGTTGACATTTGCTTTCCCGTATATTATCATGGCGTTGTTCAGAAATGAATTCTCTCTTTTCTCCCTCTCTCTTTTCTACAAAAACCCCCTGGCCATAAGGTCAGGGGGTTTTTGTAGGTAAAGGAGTTTATTTTTTGCCTGTGAAGGGCCCCCATACCGGGAGCGCCTGCTTCTAACCGTTTGCCGTTTCATACAGCGCGTTCAGCACTGCCCAGCCCTGGGGGTAGGGACGCATCAGATTCCAATAGCCCGCGCCGTAGAGACCGTACTCCCCGATCAGGCGGAGCTTGGCGGACATGCTCCGGGCATCCTCGAACCAGACAACGTGGGGGACGCCGTCGGGGGCGGTGTAGTTGAACCAGGGGGCCTGGGCGGCGGCGTCAAATTGAATTTCCGCGCCGTACCGGACGGCCAGCTCCACGGCTTCCTGGTTGGAGAGCGACCGGGCGCGGGTCCGGCCCTCCGCGAAGGGCAGAGGCCAGTCATAGCCATAGTTGGGGATGCCCAGATAAATTTTCTCCCGGGGAATTTCCGTAACGGCGTAGTCCAGGACCTCCCGGACATTGGGCAGGGGGGCCACCGCCATGGGCGGGCCCGCAGTGTAGCCCCACTCATAGGTCATCAGCAGCACGAAATCCGCCGCCGTGCCCAGAAGGGCGTAGTCGTGGGCCTCGTACAGCAGTCCGGGCTGCTCCGGGTGGGTCTTGGGAGCCAGCGCCACCGTGACCGGCAGGCCTGCGGGGGCCAGCCGCGTGCGCAGGAGACGGATGAAGTCCGCGTAGGCCTCCCGCTGCTCCCCGGGGATGTACTCAAAATCCACGTCCACGCCCCGGTAGCCCTTGGCGGCAACGGTCGAAAGGATCTGCTCGATCAGCGCTTCCTGCATAGCGGGGTCCGTGAGGACCATCACCGCCCGGTCGCTGGAAAAGCTGTCCGTCTCTGTCAGGGTGGACAAGTGCATCAAGGGGGCGGTCCCCAGGCGGCGGGCCTCCCCCAGCAGCATACCGTCATCCAGTGGAAGCAGGCCGCCGGAGGCGTCGATGCCGTAAGTAAACGGCGTAAGAAAGCTCATGTAGGGCAGCTGGGCGCTAAGCAGCTCCCGGGAGACGAACGGGTAGGCGTAGCCGTTGGTATGGATGGACTGGCCCGGCGGGTCCCGGTAGGCGATCACCAGCCGCTGTCCCGGCTGGATAGCAGGCTGGCCCCCCAGATCAAAGTTGTTCCGGTACAGCTGCCGCAGGGGAACGCCGTAAAGGCCGGCGATGCCGGCCAGGGTCTGCCCCGGCTGGACGGTGTGGAAAGTATCCACATGCCGGATCACCAGCGTCTGCCCCACCGCCAGCACGCTGTCCGGCAGAAGGCCGTTGAGTTCCTGCAATATGGCCGGGTCCGCCTGATATCGGACTGCGATACCGTACAGCGTTTCCCCCGGGCGTACTACGTGTATCTCCATGATCGTCCCTCCTTGTTTGGTCTCTTACAGCTTATGCGGGAGTGGGGAAGGGGGATACAGGCGGCATAAAAAAGAAGCCTGGACGGAATGCCCAGGCTTCCCAAACATAATCGGGATTACTGCATTATCATGGGATATCCTTCTTTTATGAGCCTTCCTGCGCATACCTGATCTCCCAGCAGCGCTCCTATCTGCAAAAGAGTTCCAATCAGCCGCTTATTTCCGCTGATCGCTTCCATTGCTCCAATCATATCGCGGCAAAGCTGCAGTCTCCGCTCAGAAACGTACCCTTTCATTAAGTACGAGGCTACTGCATTTCGGAAGGTTCCGCCAATCGCCTCTCGCTGAGTATCTTTGTAAAGAGTAGTGTTAGCCATTAGAAAATCTACATCACTCAGAAGGGCCATTAAGAATTCTTTTTTCTCTGGAGATACCTCCTTTTTCATAGGGGGAGACATTTTGGGCAATCTGCTATTTTCCGGTAATTCTTCAATCTTATTAATAAACAATCTTGCATTGATGTATTGCTGCGAGTAAAAAGCGTACTTTCGTGCATCCAGGGCTTTCTTTTTTTCATCTGTGGCAGCAGGCTTATTCTGTGCCCTCTCCTCGGCCTGGCGCCTGTTCTCATCTGTGCGTATTGCATCAAGCTCGAGATAGCTTCGCTTTTCCAGGTGCTGGATCGTCCTGAAAATGGTTTCGCTGTTCACATTCAGCAAATCCTTCCATGCAACCAGCACACCAAAGGACTTGGGATTTTTTCCAATCTGTATTTTCGGCAATTCAGCCTCCAAATCAAACAGTATCTGCAGCTCATCAGGCCCCAGCACCAGGTATCCTGTGTCGTTCGGGCACTCACCGATTTGCAGCGCTTCCACCTCCACAAACAGCAGATGCCCTTCGGGGACCATCAGGTCATAAATCTTACGGAACCATCCACTCCACTCCAACGGCGGAACTTCGTGGAGAAAGTTCATCATAATAACACAATCGTACCCGCCCGGCGTATCTCCCAGCTCTTTATAGACTTTGAACTTCTGCCCGTTATAGGCCGGCCAGGCGTCGTAAATGTCATAGGTTACGCTGCCCCACTCGGCAGCGGTGGTCTCCATCATGCTAAGGCCCAGCCGTCCGCTGCCGCCGCCGCAGTCCAGGACGCGGGTGATCTCGTGCTTCTTCAGCGCCTCAATGAAAATCCGGACCTGTTCGTCTTCGGGATTTACCGTGCTGACAACCGTGGGATTGGTGAAGCACTCCGTAATGAACTCATAATACTGCCAATGAGGCAGGGATGCAAAGAAGCGGCTGACATTTTCGCTGTCCTCTCCCAACAGACCAGCCAACGCTTTCTGATAGAGGTCGCTGCGGCGGCGCAGCACCCTGCCGTTCTCCAGATAGACGATGTTTTCAAACTGAAACTCCGGCAGGAGAAACAGACTATGGGTGGCGATCCAGATCGTTGCGCCGGGAAAGGTATCTTTCAGGACTTTCACAAAATTGAGCAGTGCCTTAGGGTGCAGATGGCTCTCCGGTTCGTCCAGAATGATAACCCATTTCCGTTCCCCGTCCCGCTTGAGAGAGAAAAAGATAGACATGTAAAACAGCATCAACTCCCCCGGAGAAAACCATTCCAATGCCTCCGACAGAGGTACGGTTGTCCCGTCAACCTCTCTTACCAATAATTGCCCGCCGTCTGTGGTTTCTACAAGTTCTTTTTCGGTGAATTTTCGCAAAATGTGAGAAATTTCCTTGAGAATCGCAGCCTTTTGCCCTTTCTCACTCCCGCTTTCATATTGCAGAAGCTGGGGGATAAATTTCTTATGCTGTAACTCAATTTCCCGAAAAAAATCGTGAAAACTGCCTTTGTTGTATCCCCTGTATTCCCAGAGGGTATAATCACGCAATCCGCCGTCTCCTGCCCCGGGATATGTGTCGCAGGACAGAGCGGGAAAATAACCGTACAAAACCTCCGCATCCAGCACTTTGTTGTAAAGCTCCAGCAAAGCGTTCAGCAGCCGGGTTTTCCCCGCGCCATTGGGACCGGTGACAAGGTTGACCCTGGAAAACAGAGTTTTGTCAGGCTCCTCGATCGAGATATGATGCTGTGCTAAAGTGTTCAATACTATGTCGGCACTTATCTCTGGAAACATTTCAGTAATCTTCTTCACGCCATATTCCCTCCCGAGGCAGATATTTCGGCAATATTTTACAATGTTTTTCTCTGTCTTGCAAGAGGGAACTGGATTTTTGTGCAAGCTGCCGTTGCACAAAGGCCGGCAACTTCTCCCCCGTTACACACCAGTGTGTAACGGTTTTTACCGTGCCACAAAAACAAAAAGGAGAAACATGTATGAACTACACAGAAAACTACCATCTGCCCCAGTGGGAGGAGACGGACCGGATCATGCGCACCGATTTCAATCAAATGTGCGCGGACATGGAGGCGGGGCTGAACGCCAACAGGGAGGCAGCGGACGCCGGAATCGCAGAAGCAAAAACAGAGGCGGCCAAGCTGCCCTATGTGGTGGGGAGCTACACCGGCACAAATTATGAAATGACCTTCGATATCGGTTTCAGGCCGTCGTTCCTCATCATCAGCGGACCGCTGTGCCACAACAGCTCAAGTTCCTGTATGGGGCAGTACAACATCATCACGGCGGGAAATACGCAGTCCAAGGCGGTCACGTTTACGGACACGGGCTTTATCCTCCATGATATGAAAGAAGTGTATTACCCCAATTTGATTAACTGGAAACAAAATTATGATTATATTGCGTTTCGCTGAAAACGAACAGGCCCCCGGAGCCAAAGCTCCGGGGGCCCTTCTCTCACTCAGACATATTCTGTTGCTCTAAGAAACTTACCAGGGAGTCGTGGGCTCGTCCTGCGGGTAATCCATGTTGCCTACCCAGGAAACGATAACTGCGTTCACACGGTATGTCACCTTGACATCAATGCCCCAGCTAGCCGTTCCAGCCTGGTCATACAGTTTGTAATTGGCAGTATAAGTTGCGGTATCGCCACCATAGACACTACCACTGCCATCAGGATCCTGTCTCCACTTGGACTCGTCCTTGACAAACGTATCATGATCCAGTTTAATGGAAGCATCAATACCCGCGTCTTCGAGTGCCTTATTGACCAGATACAGCATGGAGTTCTCGCCAAGATTCTCGCCGTTTGCATAGGGCAGACCAAAACTGGTAGTACCATCCGGCTTGACCAGATTCTCTGCGTCAGCCCGGTTCACATACTCGGCGGAACCACTCGCGGCATAGTTATCAGACTTCTTGGAATGCCACTCGGAGTAGTATACATCCCAAGTCTTGCTTTCGACAACAGCCTTAGCCGCTCTGGCGACATCACGAGCAGCGGTGTCAACAAAGATGAACTGGACGGGGATATTTGCGGTTTCGGGGGTGGTAAGATCGGACTTCAAGATCATTGCTGTGTAAGCGCCACTTGTGACCTTGCTATCCGCACTGGTATCAAGCGTCGTCGCGTTACTAGTAACCAGATCGACATTCAGAAGGTCGTTGCTGGTCACGGCACTAAAGCCAGCATCCACCAGAGCCTCTACAATCACGCTACGCGCCGCACCAGCGAAGTTCCCTTCGCTTGCAAAGGTAGTCGTATTACGTGTTTCAATAAAGGTATCTCCGGTATTGGCCTCGGCATCAGCCTCGGAACGGTACAGGTTGACCTTGCCGTTAGCGGTATTGAAGTAAACCTTCATGACCTTGCCGTCAATTGCCGCCAAAGCGCCTGTAACAACAGCGTCATCTCTGCCGAAGCGAATGGTGAAGGTCTGGGTGTTGCCGCCCTCATCAGCCACAACGACTTCGGCGAAATAGCCGGGAACAATGCTGGTACTCTGATCCTTAATCACGTTGCCCTTGGCATCATAGAAGGTCCAGCTGACGATCTCGGCGGTGGAGCCTTCCTCCACATCATACATTTCCTTCAAAAGCTGGAAGGTAGTATTTCCGCCAGTGTGTTCCCACTCAAGGCTGATCTGGGTAGTCTTATTGTAGTACAGCTCCTTGTCGTGATCGGCCTCTTCCAGAATCAGGGTGTAATTCCGGAGGGTGCCATTGGAATCAACAAAGGACAGGTTGTAGCTCGCATTAGCGTCCTTCGCGTCAGCCAGGTCGGGCTGGCCGTTCTTCACGGTTGCGCCATCGGGACCAGTCAGCAGCCAGTAATCATCAGCGCCATCAACCTTCAGAGCCTTGTCTGCGCCGTTCGCGGCAACATAAGCCTTGGCATCCGTGTAATCAGCGGTAATGGTGCTGCCAACAACATTGGACTTGCCGAAGAAGGAGACAGCAGTGGTATCCTTGGCATAATCCAGAACGATAGCATTCCACAGGTCGACCAGATCAGCCTGGACAGCAGCATCACTGGTAGCAATGTTGATAACCAGAACGGCGTTGTCCTTACCGTCAACGAGGTAAATGACGCCATCGCCCAAGCCAAGCTCGGTGGTCTCAACTGCATAGCCGTTCAGGTTGCCGGTGCGCCGGTCGGTGATACTGTAAGCCTTTTCGCCAGAGACATCGCCGAAGTCAGCGGCGGGATCCCCGTAGACAGTGGGATCCGCGTCGGCAAGAGCGGCAATGCTGGTATCGCGGCTGAACTGATAGTAATCCGTCTCGGGATTGGTGACCACGCGGCCAGCCCAGACGTTGTACTTGCCGTAGTCAGTCACCAGCTTGCCGGTGTCAGCATCGAACACCTTGAACAGATCATTGACGGTGCCAGTGATATCGTTCTTGTTCGTGCTGCTCAGACGGGCCTCATCGCTGTAGTCCTCGCCGTCCCAGCCAAGGCCCTGAGCCAGCTTGTTCTGGGCATAGGCGTAGGGGATCATCGCCTTGTACTCGGTGACTTCGCGGCTATCCTCGAAGACAACAACCTCAGCAGTCACATAGTCGGCAACGTTGTTGTTGGTACTCTCCACGTTGGAGGTGATAGCGTAGCCGCGCTTGGCGGAGAAGCCATCGGGGACCGCACTGTAGCCAACCCAGGTGGTAACGACGTCGTTGCCGTCCTTATCGTGGGTCACCCAGTAGTAGCGGGTCTGGCTGGTGGTGTTGACGCGGAGGGTATCGCCAACGGAGGTGGCGCTGTCCCAATCCACAATACCGGTCAGAACCTTGCTGCTGGCCTTGAACTTGTCGGAGTCTACACCGTTCAGCTCGTAGCTGTTGTAAGTACCGCGGCGGCTGTCGCTGCCATCGATATCGTTCAGGGTGTACTCGCCCTTCTCCTCGTCATAGGATGCCAGGGCCACGTTGGTCCAGAAGGGATCCTTCACGGTGCTGCCAAACACGTAGTCGGTGTAGTGCCCGTAGTAATCCAGGCCAACGGGGTCAATACCGCCATAACGGTACTCACCGAAGGTACTCAGGCGCTCCCAGGTGCCGCGGTTGCCGTTGTGGTCATACTCCCAGGTATCAATGTAACCATACTGGTCCTTATTGCCCTCATTCTGGAAGTAGTAGGCGGAAGCGCCGTTATCCTTGGCAACATCCACATCCTTGAGTTCGCCGGCTGCCAGATCATAGACCGTAGCCTTCATGACGGAGTCGCGGCGGTTGGTCTCAAAGTAACCGTCAGTCAGCAGGACAAAGCCCTTGCTGGTGTCGGTGACCAGACGGACATAGCCGAAATGATCCAGATACAGGGTGTAGGGGCGCTTGGTCACGATATCGGGATCGGTGATCTCCTCAAAGAAAGCCTTGGCTTCCTTGTCGATGCCGGACCACTCGCGCTCCTGCTCATCAGAGCAGGTGATGATGCTGGCCTTGTAGTTGAACTTGGTAATGGAGGTATCCACAGTCTCGGGATGACTGACATAGTACTTGCCGTCGATCTTGGCGTACAGGATCACGTCGTCGATAGCCAGTTCGCCGTCAAACACGATGTCGTCCTTGTGGATATTCAGGAACTTGGAGTGATCGCTCTCCTCGGACTCGGCAGTCCACTCGGTAGTGTAGTAGCCGGTACGGGTGTTGTAATCGGTGATGGTGGTCATGACGAAACGGGTCAGCAGGACGTAGTCCACGTTGCCGTCGTTGTCGTTATCAATGACCTTGAACCACTCGCCGTTGTCGCTGCTGTCGATGTTGTAAGCGGCAGGATTGATGTACTCCTTGTAGAACTCACGCCAGGACAGGTCCTCGGACAGGTCCTTGTTGCGGTCCACGTTGTTGGCGCTGTTGGTACCGGCGAAGACGTAGCCGGTGAGGCCCAGGCTGACGGTTGCATTGTCGTCATCAACAGAGGAGAAGATGCCGCGCATGATGGTCAGGTCTTCCTCGGTGATGTTCCTGGTAGCGGGAATAACGCGGGTGTAGGTGATCTTGCTGGAAACACTGCCATTGACCTCATCCAGCGTATTGGTGTTCTTGACGACATCGCCGACCTTGATGCCATACTCAGACTCGAACCACTGCTGGGGGGTCTGACCATTGGGCAGGGTCTTGGTGTTGTCAAAGGTCACGGAGTACTCCAGGCGGCGCTCGCAGGTATACTGCTCGCTGTCACCGAAGTTGATGTAGTACTGGGTGTCCTCGGTCAGGCGGACGTTCATGTCCTTGATGACCTGCTTGAGGGTGGTTCCCACGCCGGGGTTTTCGTTGATCTTGTTGTCACCGGTGTCGGCCAGGACGCCCAGGACCTTGGTGCCGTTCTGGATATAGGCGTGACGGGTCTCGCCGATATCGGTAGCGGCAGAAGAGATATCCAGGGTGTAGATGTGGCCGTCCTCGGTCTCCAGATGGGTCTTGCCAGCATCCAGAGGAGTGGTGTCGTTCAGGTCGGCGATCTCGTTAGCGACCACAACACCGGTGATCTCCTCCAGACCGACGTTCTTGCCCAGGATCACGCCGGAATCGGTGTAACCGTCGGGAGTCAGGGGGCTGTACTGCACAGTCTCCTGGAGCAGGCCCTGGAAGAGGATCTCGGCGACCATCTGACGGGGAGCGGGAGCGCCGAAGTCACCGCCGGTGACGTTCTTCAGCATACCCTCACGCTCGGCAATCTTGGCGGTCTCCAGTTCCCAGCCCTTAGGATCGGTGAACTCACCGGCCTTGCCGTAGCCCAGGGTCC
>OFFP01001593.1_pt1 | contig 14982 bp, 13 predicted proteins | sample 1521431 | NCBI WGS metagenome assembly OFFP01 (sample SAMEA3504104, study PRJEB24116) | mouse gut metagenome | biome: mouse gut; feature: mouse-associated habitat; material: faeces | place: Denmark | collected 2011 | reverse complement strand
ATCCATAAGATAAATCTTATCAGCCAGTTTTTCGGCTTTTAATATCTTGTACATCCTACGTTCCTCCTAAAAATATTATATGACTATCATAATCCATCTTCACGCAAATATCAAGTGCCTGCCTTTTATTTTATCATCATCCCCATAATATAAAGGTCAACGTGATGCACTTAGCCCATACAAATGCAAAGCAAAAAGGGAGCCGGCGCCCCCTTCCTGCAGTCCAATCTCTATTCTACTTGAAAACTTACATCATTGACAATAATTTCCGCAATCTCGTCCGTATCCACCAAACGGTTAAATACTGTCTTATACCATGCGCCGACTCCTCCGGTCAGCCCTAACACATATCCGCTATTTTCAATCAACTCTTCCGAGTCCGAAACAACATAACTGCTCCCGTCCTTATACTTAATCTCCATATGCTTCATGTAATAAGGGTCTTGCGCCTCATCTTCGGAAAGCCCCATTCCCTTGGACATATCTACGCGGATGGATATGGGAGAGTATACCAGACAGCCATTCGCTCCCATATCAATCGTCTTGTCAGGAACCTGTCCTTTCCCTGATAAGTCTATGATTTCCGTCTCGGCCTTAGCCATCGCCTCGTTATATTCCTTCCACAGCGATTCATCCTTCATTTCTTCCTCTGACAAACCGTTCACATCCGGCAGAAGCTTTTCGATTTCCTTTAATTTATCCGGATATTTCGTAATTACCAGCTTAGGAATATCTCCCGCTTTCAGATTATCCGACCAAAGCATGTAGGAGGTACAGTATAACAGCTCATTCGTACTCTTCTCCATATCAACATAAGTGTTCTCCCCTGTGAAAATGAAATTTTCATCTTCCGGCATCCCGCACTGGACATCGAACCGGAAATCCGCTTCATCCGTGAACACGGCTCCTTTTGCCATATTGGTATCCTCATCGCCTCTTAATGCAGTCACGCCCCCTTTACGGCCCAGCGTATAATACATCACGGCCCCGCTGCTGTCATAGACAAAGCTCTCAATCGTCAGCGTGTGTTCCCCAAGCTGCTTTACCAGCGGTTCGTCCATTACCCACTTTCCAATCTGTTCATTGGCTTTTTCTTCATCCACGGCCACAAATTCCTTGGACGGAATGTCTACCGCAGTCGTACCGCCTTTTCCGTTATCAACCTCCTTATGGACGACGTCCCAGGATTTCTTCGTCGTATTTCCAAACATTCCCTCGAAAAATCCCGCTTTCACCGACGCATACACAGCGCTTGGCACCGTAAGGCAGACGATTGCTGCCACTGCCGCCGCGACACGCAGATTTTTCCCATAATATTTTCTTTTTCCCGAAGATTCCTGCTTTCTCTCCAAAATCTTATACGTATCGCAAAGCCGCTGGTTCACCACATCCGATACCTGAACGTCCTGCCTTAATATATCCCGCATCTGCTTCTTAGTGTCTCTCATCTTCACGACCTCCTTCATAAAAATCACTCAATAACACAACACCTGTTTTAATCTTTCCCTGCCTCTTCTCAGCTTACTCTTCACAGTATTCTCATTGATATCCAGAATCTGGGCAATCTCCCGGGTATGGAAGCCTTCTCCGTAAAACAGTAAGAATATCGCCCGGTAATCTTCCGGCAGCTCGCCCACAAGCCGATAGAACTCCCGGTCATCCTTAGGAACTTCCTCGGGCCTGTCAGGCAGTTGGTCTGAAACCATGCAGCGTCTCTGCTGTTTGAGAAGATCCTTGCAGTGGTTAATCAGGATTCTGGTAATCCATGTCTTGAAATACGAAACTGTCTTCAACTCCTGTATATGTTCATACGCGGACAATACCGTTTCCTGCATCACATCTGCCACATCCTCCTCACTGCGTAAATAACTCTTAGCCACCTTATATAGCCCTGTCTTATGCTTCTCCATCAACTCCACGAACGCTTCCATATCCCGCCGCTGCGCCCGCTTTACAAGCAAAACATCCATCTTCTGTCCTCCTTCCTGCTGTTACGTTTCATCTATTAGACGAACCAGCCGCCCAAATGGGTGCATCTATTTTTATTTTTTTAAATGAAAAAGGGCAGGCGCTTTCGCCTGCTCTCCAAGATGTGCCGCCCGCCATGGGGGTATGTAGAAAACGGAATGACCGGACAGGAAACCCGGACAGAAACATTCCCATTTTTCTTCTCCGAAAATTCTCTCATGTAACTCTGGAAATATAATATCACTTTCTGACGGAAGACGCAAGAATTTGTCTGATTTTATTTGCAGAACCGTTTTACCTTTCTCGACACCTTTTTACAAATACCACATGAAATTTGGGGCAAAGCAAATCCCAAGACCTGCCCGCCCCAATTTCATTTCACATCAATGGCAAGATGTTATTTGCCTGCCATCTGCTTCTCCTGCTGCTCAATCATCTTCTTAACCATATAACCGCCAACAGAACCGTTCTGTCTGGAAGTCAGGTCTCCGTTGTACCCGTCTGTAAGCGGTACGCCCAACTCGCTTGCGACCTCATATTTGAACTTGTCTAATGCTCCCTTTGCCTCTGGTACTGCTGCTCTGTTTGATGAACTTGTCATAGTTTTCTCCTCCTTTTTGTAACTCTAACTTTTTGTTTCTTGCGTAACATTTAATTTTTGTTACGCAGATAGTATATGGAGGATTTAAATTATTACACTAGAAGTTCCTTCATAATCTGGAAGATTCTTCATCCAGTCATTTTCTGAATTTAAAAGCTCGTCCGCGGCTTCATTTGCCATCTGCAAAAGCTTCGCATCCTGGTACACATCGCCGAGCCTGAAATCCATCAGCCCGCTCTGACGGATACCGAACAGATCGCCGGGACCGCGAAGCCTAAGATCCTCACTGGCAATCTTGAATCCGTCATTGGTCTTATTCAAAATATCGAGCCGTTCCTTCGTCTCTTTTGATCTTGAACCGCTCATAAAGATACAGTAAGACTGATGTCCGCCTCTTCCGACCCTTCCCCTAAGCTGATGAAGCTGTGCAAGCCCGAAGCGCTCCGAGTTCTCCACCATCATGACCGTAGCGTTGGGCACGTCGATCCCCACTTCGATCACCGTGGTCGAGACCAGGACCTGGATCTCATTTCTTCCGAAGCGTTCCATAATATCGTCCTTTAGCGCCTGTCTCATCTTGCCATGAAGATAGGAAACGGCAATCTCCCCGCCCAACTCATCCTGAAGCATGGACGCATAGTCGGTGACATTCTCCGCCTCCAGAGTCTCGCTCTCTTCTACCATAGGACAGATCACATAGCACTGCCGCCCCTCCGATACCTGTCTCTTCATAAATGTATACGCCGTCTTCCGATAGCCGGTATCCACCACACAATTCTTGATCGGCAGACGGTTTGCCGGAAGCTCGTCGATCACCGAGATATCCAGATCCCCATACAGAATGATCGCCAGCGTTCTTGGGATCGGCGTCGCACTCATGACCAGCACGTGGGGAACATTCCCTTTTCCGGCAAACGCTTCCCTCTGCTTCACGCCGAACCGATGCTGCTCGTCCGTCACCACAAGGGCAAGGCAATCGTAATTCACTCCGCCCTGGATCAGCGCATGTGTACCGATGATGATCCTGGCATACCCGCATTCAATCCGGTCATATGCCTTACGCTTCTCCTTCGCAGTCATCGAACCCGTAAGAAGCTCCACCTTGATCTGAACGCCGTAGGTTTCAAATAAACGTGTGATCGAATCGTAGTGCTGTCTTGCCAGTACCTCTGTCGGCGCCATCATAGCGCCCTGATAACCATTCAGCGCAGTATTCATAAGTGCAAGGACCGCAACGATCGTCTTACCGGAACCCACGTCGCCCTGCACCAGCCTGGACATGACAGCATCGCCCGCCATATCCCCGGCGATCTCTTGCCATACCTTCTGCTGTGCATTGGTCAGCCGGAACGGAAGTCCCCGGATCAATGCTTCTGTCTCCGGTTTCATCTCCATCCGGTATTCATTCGCCAGCTTCTCATTCTTGTCCTTTAGCTTTCGGACAGAGAGGATAAAAGCCAGAAACTCTTCGAATACCAGACGGTCCCTTGCATGGTAGAATACCTCCTTATCCTCCGGAAAATGAATTCCACGCACGGCATAATTATATTCTGCCAGTCCATACCGCATACGAAGATCCCCGGGCAGAGGATCTGCAGCCAGATCTATCCCGTCCAGCGCCTGCCGCACCGCTTTTGCCACGGCGTTGTTGGTAAGCCCGGCTGTCAGCCCATAGAGCGGCTGCAAGGTGTTGAGCCTGTCCGCATATTTCTCACAGGGGTAAAAGATCTCCGGATGCTCCATCACAAGCCCGTCCCGCCTCCGAACTACCCTTCCTCTCAGCGTGACCGCGCCTCCCTTTGCAAAAGTACTTCGAAGAAAGGGCATCCGAAACCAGATCGCCTTAAGCGTCCCCGTCAGGTCCTTGACAAATAACGTCGTCACCTGCATCTTCACGCTCCCCGATACCTGGACTCTCCCATAGATCGCGCCGCTGACCGTCTGCGTCCTTCCTTCTTCTACCTCGCTGACCGGCACAGGATCTTCATAGACGTCATATCCCCTTGGATAATACCGGATCAGGTCGCCCACCGTACTGACGCCGACCTTCTCGAATAATTTCTGGGTCTTGTCCCCGATTCCTTTCAATTCTTTGATGCTTGTCTTATCTATCATGTTCCTTGTCTCTTTTCTGCCAATCCTGATTTTTCAACATATCTCTCTTCAACATATCCATCCCGTTCTTATGGAATACAAATGCCAGACTCTGTATTATAAACAGACATCTGGCACTCTGGTTCTATACTTTCTACTCTACTGCAAGCACATAATAGTAGATCGGCTGTCCTCCGTAATGTGCGTCCACATCCACATCCGGGTACAGCTCTCCGATCTCTGCGATAAATCTCTCGGCGTCCTCTTCTTTCACTTCCTCGCCATAGTACAGGCTGATCAGTTCGGAATCCTCATCTACCAGCTGCCCGAGAAGTTCCTTGGTCGTCTCTTCCACGCCCTTGCCGACAGCCATGATCCCTGAATCGCCGATTCCCATGATATCTCCTTCATGGATCTCCTTATCGTCAATGTGCGTGTCGCGGACTGCATAAGTCACCTGCCCGGACTTCACATTCCGGATCGCCTCAAGCATGACCTCCTCATTCTCTTTTGCATCTGCATCCGGCATGAACCCGATCACCGCGGATATTCCCTGAGGAACAGTCTTCGTCGGGATCACGACGATCTCCTTGTCCTCCACCAGTACCTTCGCCTGGTTCGCAGCCAGTACGATGTTCTTGTTATTCGGAAGGATGAACACACACTCTGCATTCACCTGGTCGATCGCATTCAGCATATCCTCGGTGCTTGGATTCATCGTCTGTCCGCCTTCGATAATATAGTCGACGCCAAGCTCTTTGAAGATCTCGTTCATACCTTCTCCGATGGACACCGCGATAAATCCCATAGGCTTTCTGGGCTCATCCGACTGCTTCTTTTTACTATCCGTCATCTTCACGCCGGCATCCTTCGCCGCCAGCTTCTCGGCATCCTTGATCAGCTTCTCCTGATGCTCCTCGCGCATGTTGTCGATCTTCATCCTTGACAGCTGCCCGTAGGTCAGCGCCCGTTGGATCGCAAGCCCCGGATCATTGGTATGCACATGAACCTTCACCACATCATCATCCGCCACACATACGATGGAATCTCCGATAGAAGACAGATAGCCTTTGAAATCTTTCTCCTGGGCGTCCGTGAATTCCTTCTCCGTCAGGATAATGAATTCCGTACAATATCCAAACTTAATATCCGCCGTATCCTGCGCGTTGATCTTCGTTACCTGTACCCCTGCGCCCGGCTGGATCGCACTATAATCAATCTCTTTTCCAAGAAACGCGTCGTAAGCTCCCTTGATCACTTCTAGAAGTCCCTGGCCGCCGGAATCCACAACGCCTGCCTCTTTAAGCACCGGGAGCATATCCGGCGTCTTCTTAAGCACCTCCTCGGCGTGTTCGATCACTGCCGGAAGAAATACCTCCAGATCGTCGGTCTCAGCCGCCATCTCAGCCGCCTTTTCTGCAATCCCGCTGGCAACCGTAAGGATCGTACCCTCCTTTGGCTTCATGACCGCCTTATATGCCGTATCCCTTGCTCTTGCACATGCCGCCGCAAGTCCCTGTACATCAATCTGCTTCTCCTCCCGGATGGACTTGGTGAATCCTCTCAGCAGCTGTGAAAGGATCACTCCGGAATTCCCCCTTGCTCCCCTGAGAGATCCGGATGAGATCGCCTTCGCCAGATCCTTGATATCCGACTTCTCAAGTGCAGTCACTTCCTTTGCCGCCGCCATGATCGTAAGCGACATATTCGTTCCTGTATCTCCGTCCGGCACAGGGAATACGTTCAGTTCATTGATATACTCCTTCTTCGCTTCAATATTCTGCGCACCTGCCAAAAACATCTTCGCAAGCATATCCACATTTATAGTTTTCGTAGCCACTTCTTATGTTCCTCCTTAACTAATCGATGACTCTGACGCCTTCAATGTAAATGTTGATCTTATCTACCGGCATTCCTGAGAATTCCTCTACTCTGTACTTCACATTGCTGATCAGATTCTCCGTAACCGCTGAGATGCTTACGCCATATGCAACAATAATATGGAAGTTGATACTGATATGATTCTCATCGGATATCGCCACCGTGATCCCCCTGGTCAGGCTCTCCTTCTTCAACAGATGGACCAGCCCATCCTTCATACTCACTGTAGCCATCCCTACGATGCCAAAACATTCCACTGCTACGGTACCTGCATACTTTGCGACCACCTCCGGATCGATCGTAACGATACCAAGATCCGTACTCATACATCCTTTCATATCTCAAACCTCCTGTCATCCTTCTGACATCTTTCATTCACAATACACACCGGCGAAAAAAAGAAGCGGCGATGCCTCTTGCCGATGCTGACTAGAATTATTATACCCTTTTTTTCCACATATTACAACTGCTGAATCTGCAGCAGGCCAATTCTTCACAATAATACAAATAAAAACTCAGATTCCAAACCGAAATCTGAGTTTTAACTTTCCTTACGCACGCTCAACTTTTCCTGACTTCAAACAAGAAGTACAAACATACATCTTCTTTGTTCCACCATTTTCTGTCTTTACACGGACTGATTTTACATTTGATTTCCACATCTTTGGTGTCTTTCTATGAGAGTGACTTACGTGATTTCCAAAGTGAGCACCCTTTTCACAAATAGCACATTTTGCCATGACTGCACCTCCTAACGCTCTATATATAGTCTGTTTCACAGACTCACAACACTAGTATCTTAACAGATAGAGGCGAGAATTGCAAGTACTATTTGTGGTTTTTCACCAGTTTTCACCAGTTTTTTAACTTTTCTTACCCGGAACTCAAAGATCCGCACTACTCCATCCGGTCAGAAACCGGAATCGCTTCAACAACAAAACAAATTGTACCCTATCAATATACACAACAGAATACACATCACCGCCACAAACAGATTGGGCAGAACCAACGCCACGACCATGCCAAGCGCCACACAGAACAGGGCAAATCCCATTACCCGCTTCATCCAAGTCACCCTAGCCCGCATTTTTTATATCATATGCGCCAATCCTTTGAAAAATACCATCTGCCTGCAGGATCCCTTCCGATTCAAAAAAAGATCATTCGTCGTCCGCAGAATCCAGGATATCCATCACATCATCTTCCGTCATCTTATCCTCCCTCTTTGACCCGAAACGGTCGATCACATCCGGTACCATGTCAAGGATCTTCGTCATCGTATCCTGATTCTTCACATTCACAAGCTTTGTATGCCCATTCTGAATCACGAGCACGGCGCTCGGAGTCATCTTACCGCCAAGGCCTCCCGCACCCTTCTCCTTCTTATCTCCATTGAATGCGCCCGCACCCACCGCGAAAGAAACATCCACCAGAGGAAGAATGATCGTATCGCCTATATGGATCGCTTCCCCTACTACTGTCTTGGATGAAATCACGCCGTCCATCCCCTGAAACAAAGCCTCTACCGTCCCTTTAAACTGATTCTCTGACATATTCATAATCCTCCTAAAATATATGACTGGTCTTAGTATGTACTCCCGGAACAGACCGTCAATGATCCCGGGAGTTCATTATAATTCAAATTCTCTCACATGTCGGTAAGTCACCCGCACTTCTCTGCACCAGATCAGCTTCCACAATAACCTTACAAAATAGCTGACACGGATCCTTCCGGTTATCTTAAGATCACCTTCGAAGATCTGCTTTTCAAAATCCGGATCCACATGTACATCTCTTCCCAGAAAGGGATAGATCATACTAATGCCCGCCAACACTTTTCCGGTCAGGTATGGATCCTCAAATCCATAATGGATCTTCGCCCGGATCTTTCTCGGTTTCATTTTCCCAAGCAGATACAGGCTTTCATCCCTGACTTTCAGAAACGCCGTTTTGTGTACGTCATCCGATACAAAATCTACGATCTTTTTCTTTTTTTGAGATAATTTCCCTAACCGGCCGGATATCCCCCGGAGCATGTCCTCTATTTTTCCGGGTATGCCGGTTATCTTCCGGTACAGAGCTGTTATGTTGCGGACAATCTTCTGCCAAATGCCCACAATCCTTTTCCAGATCTGCTTCCCTTCTTCCATGCCTTCATCAGTACTGGCTTCTGTTTCTTCCACACCTTGCCAAGCGCCGATTTCTGTTTCTTCCACGTCTTGACAAGCGTCGGTTTCTGTCTCTTCCACAGCTTCGCAAACGTCGGTTTCTGTCTCTTCCACAGCTTCGCAAACGCAGGCTTCTGTCCCTTCCACATTTTGATCAGCGCCGGTTTCTGTCTCTTCCATGTCTTGATCAGCACGGGTTTCCGTTTCTTCCACATCTTCGCCAGTATCGGTTTTTGCCGCTTCCATGTCTTGACAAGCGCCGGTCTCTGTCTCTTCCACAGCTTCGCAAGCGCCGGCGTCATCCGAATTCCTTTCAGAACATTGTTCCGCTTCTTCATCACATTTTTGAGATATTTTTTCGCCATATGTCTCCACCTCTTCTTCTACGTTTTTCTTATCTTCCTGTCCGCTCTGCCTGTTCTTCCATGCAATACGGAAACTCCAGGTCATCTTATTCTTCTCATAACATACATATAGTCTGACCAGGTTCAGAAACCATGTCAACTTTGCTGTTGCCCGGATCTCTGACAGTCTGCCGTCACAGGATGCCACGATCTCATACCTGCCCGCAACAAAGAGAACAACACAAATCAGCAATACAAGTATTCCCAGTATTGCCGCAATTATAATCCCTGTGATCTTCAAGATAAGCAATAGAATATGTAGCATCTTACTCTTCCTGTTCTCTCTTTAATATATAGGAACGAATATCTGCTCCTTTTGTCTTATTATACACTTCCTGAGTAATTTCTTCCACAATTTCTATCGCATCTTCATAATCTTTTGCAATACCGACCACAAAGAAATCTTCATTTGGAAAATCCGGCTGCAAAAACAGCATCGAATTGTAGATCTCAAGCTGATCCCTCTCATTTTGTGCCAGGGTTATAACATGGATATTCAACTGCAGCCTGTTCTCATTCAGTTTTTTGATCATCTTCTTTTTCTTCTTTCTGAGCCCCTCTGTCAGATAAAGATACTTATAGTATCTCATATTCCACCCCTTTTGTATACGAAATTTTAGAAAATTATCGCTTTCCATCAGTAATAATAACTATCCAGTACCTGCTTTGCGACATTCACAGCCTTAGCCGCGCCATCCGCCGATTCAATGATGACGCTGATCACCAACTCCGGATTCTCTACATTCGTCATGCCGATAAACCAGGAATGATCCTTCTCCTTATCCGAACTATATTCTGCCGTCCCCGTCTTGCCTGCCGCCGTATAACTCTGGCCGCTTAAGACAGATGCCGTACCGTAACTTACAACGCCTGCCATATAATTCTTTAATTCCGCCGCCTCTTCGATCGCCATCAGCGTCTTATATTCTTCCGGAAGGGTCTTCTTCACCTCCTGCCCGGAAACATTCGTGACAGAATCTATCAGATAAGGCTTCATAAGCACCCCGCCGTTGGCGATCGCGCAGGTGATAAGAGCCATATGGTACGGACTCACCTGTGTCTGCCCCTGCCCCATGGCAGTCATCATCTTTGCCGCGCTCCCGTCCGTAACGTCAAGCATAAATTTACTGTCGCTGTAAGGAAGGACCGAAGGAAGCTTAGAATCAAACAACAATTCCTTCGCCGTAGTCTGAAAATGCCCCACATCCAGCATCAGTCCGATATTGCAGAACGAAGTATTGCAGGAATATGCCAGGCTGTCCGCAAAAGACACCTGCCCATGTACCTTCCCTCCGAAACAATGGATCGTCGTCCCGTCCTGCTCGATCGCTCCGCCGCAGTTATAGCTGTAGAGGGGATATCCTGCCAGATCTTCTCTCATATATTCCAACGCCGTTATCACTTTGAACGTAGATCCCGGCGCATACTGCCCCTGCGTCGCACGGTTCAAAAGCACACTGTTCTCATCCGAATTCAGAGCCTCCCAGTTGCTCTCCACCAGATTCGGGTCAAAATCCGGCTTCGATACCATAGCAAGGATCTTTCCTGTGCCTGGCTCTATCACGACAACCGCGCCTTTCAGATAGCCAAGCGCATCCGAAGCCGCCTGCTGAAGCTTCAGATCCAATGTTGTGACCACACTGTCTCCGCGATGTTTCTGATCCTGGAATTCATTCCTCATTTTTATCAGAAAGAAAGCGTTTGAAGTAAGAAGATCGAAGTTGGCGACAGATTCAAGCCCTGCCTTTCCATGATCACTATACCCGATCACATGGGCAAACAGGCTTCCATATGGATATTCCCTGGTCTCCGTCCCGTCTTCCGCAACCGTCGTCCTTGCCAGTACCACTCCGTTCCGATCCAGGATATCTCCCCTGACGATCTGTTCTGCAAAAGAATCCTTCCTTGCATTATAAGGGCTGTTGATCAGCTCCTTGCTTTTCACCACCTGAAAATGTACGATGTATCCCATCATCCCCAGGAACAACGCCACGAAGATATACGTAACCCTAGCGAATTCTTTGTTCCTTACGCGCTTTGCCCTGGCTCTTTTCTTGTCTCTTTGCTTTGCTTCCCGGCGCTCTTTCCGGGACATCTCCCGCAATTCTCGCTCTCTCCTTAAGCGCCTGTCTGTTTCTTTTTGCTCGTAACCGTTCCTTTTTTCTTCTCTCAATATCTTCTTCCTCGTCTTCTCTTACTATATATAGTCCCTGAATGATCGCAAACATGATCAATGTACTGAGCAGCGAACTGCCCCCGTAGCTTACCAGCGGCAGCGTAACCCCCGTAGAAGGGATGAACTTCGTCACCCCGCCTATATTCAGAAAAGCCTGAAATATATAACAAGTTCCAAGCCCCAGAGCAACCATCTTATAGAACATATCATGAAGCTGCATCGCAATATTAAGAAACATCACATAACAGCTGACACAGACCAGGATCATGCACAGCGCAAAGATCAGCCCCAGTTCCTCGGAGATCGCCGAAAAGATGAAATCCTCATCCGCAACCGGTATATTCTCAGGCATGCCCTGGAACAGCCCCATTCCAAACCAGCCGCCCGTCCCCATGGCAAATAAAGACTGCGCCACCTGATATCCTCCGTTATCGTAATTCGCAAACGGATCCTTCCAGACCACCACTCTGGTCCTCACATGCCCAAAGAGATAATATGCAGCCACGGACGCGGCGCTGCCGGCGCCGACTCCCGCCGCAACATAAAGGAACTGATGCGTTGCCACATACAACATTGCCAGATACACTACGAAGATGATCAGCGCAGCCCCCAGATCCTTCGATACCACCAGGATCAGCACATGAAATGCGGCAAGCGCCGTGGTGATCACGATATTCCTGAACTCCAAAGACATCTTAAAACTGGACGCCACGAAGAATACAAAGACGATCTTGACCAGCTCCGAAGGCTGGATACTGATGCCTCCGATGGTAAATCCAAGCTTCGCGCCATAAGAAACCTGGCCTACGACCACCACGACCGCCAACGACGCGATTCCCGCAACCGCATACAGATTCCTCCACTCCGAAAGCTTCTTGAACTTCCGGATGATCACCGGAACCGCAAGGCATATGGCAATACCGCCTGCCGCGATCACATACTGCTTAACTGCTTTATTATAGTTAAGCCTGGTCAGAATGACCATGCCGATACACAACAACATACACATATTGTTGATTACCAGTCTGGAAGACTGCGGATAAAGCAATGGATACATCAGTATCGTAGCCGCAAATAAGATGACCTGGATCGCATAAAAGGCAAGTATCTTCACATCCTGCTTCTCCAGATACATCACGGCAAAAGCAACGATGTGTATCAGGAACATCAGTACGTTCTGCCTTCTCAGCATTCTCTTCTGATCATATGGATCATAATACCCAAAGATACTGAAACACAGATATGTATACATCGTGATCAGCAGCACCATCAGGTATTTCGATAATTCTACAACAATATTTACCAAGCTCTCACCTACCTCACTCCCCGTTTAAAATGTCCTCTTGTATATTCTGCCGCCGGCGCCGGCACATCCCTTCCAAGGATGAACGCATCCCTGTAAAGATCTGCGATCTGCTTTACTTCTTCCCCAGTCTCTGTTGTAAAGTCAAGCCTCAGTTCTCCCGGCGCAAGCCTTCTGATCTCCTCTGCTTTATCCGCGAGAAAAAGCGGCGCGCTGTTATAGATCACATTATAACAGCAGGAACAGCACGTCCGTACCGCAAATTGCTTCTGATACCGGTCGCGTATACGGAGATATCCATTCTCCCCGGTACACTTCCCGCTGCTCTTTCGCATACAATTCGCCGTGATCATCACCGGCTGATACCCGTAGACCGGGAATACCGCGCCGCGGATGCCAAGCTCCTTAAGCTCTCCCGCATTCAGCTCCGCGGGAACCGTATACGTATGGATCCCCTGCCTCTCCATAAAAGTCTTGCCATATCTGTTAAATACATACAGATTCGAATCCGATCTGATCTCACCTGTATACCCGTGACGCTCAAGCCACCGAAAGCTCTCCCAATTCCGGATCAGTACACCGTCAAAGAGTTCTGCTATATATGTATAATACCGCTCCCATCTTCCGGCATCCGGATTGCGGAAGATATAAGGCATTGCAAGAAAATATCTGCAGCTCTTTTGGTCTTTCCTAAGAACCTTAAGCGTCTCTTCCCGAAATTCCATAAAGCAATCCAGATAGATCACATCCACATCGCCGCTTCTTACAGACGCCGCCTCTAATTGTTCCTGCGACTGTACCATGACCGAAAATCGGATCTCCCCTGTCTTCCTCTGCTCCTGATGCTGAAAGGTCCCAACCTTTTCCGCATCTTTCCGCCGGCATTTGCTCAGGATCCCCTCCGTAAGTTCCTGTATCCCTCTCCTTCGAAGCTCATTCAAGGCATGCATCGGCAGAAATATGCCGCCGTCAGTCTCCACCTGCAGCTGATCGAACTGAAATTCCGTATTGCCGGTCTTACGCATCTGTTTCTCCACCCGCATCGGATCTAACGGCTGATTCGCCGCCTTCTGTACCGTCTCTCCCTCGCATTCGGTCCGTAAGCCCCGATATTCCAATATTAGTTTAGCACGCTTTCCCGGAGAAAGTATTAAATTACCATTAATTTTTTCTTGCAATTTATGATCCGGGTTCCATCCTTCTTCCCCATCTTGGATCTGCCGATCCTTAACCGTCCGCCCGCGTTCATCGGGACGCTGAAAGGAGATCATCTCTTTCCCGTTATGACGTCTGTAATAACCGTCCGTATATCCCCTGCGCCGATAGGCAGAAAGAAGCTTCTCTTTGTCTGCTTCCGTCACCTTATAAGCCCTGTCTCCATATTCCAGACAAAGATCTCTGTACTTCCGATATAAATCCGTAACCGTATACACATACTCCGGCTGCTTCATCCGCCCTTCGATCTTAAAAGAATCAATCCCCGCTTCCATAAACTGCGGCAGAAAGTCAATCGTACAGAGATCCTTAAGGCTCATCAGATCCATCTGTCTGCCGCCCTCCACATGATAAGGCAGGCGGCACGGCTGCGCACACTGGCCGCGGTTCCCGCTCCTGCCCCCGATCATACTGCTTAACAGGCATTGACCTGAATAACAGTAACACAGCGCTCCATGTACAAAACATTCTATCTCAAGCCCTGTCTCTTCTTTCATCTGCCGTATCTCCGGCAATGACAGTTCCCTTGCCGGCACGATCCGGGTAATCCCCTGCTCTTTTAAAAAAGCCGCTCCGTCAGTCCCCGCGATCGTCATCTGCGTACTCGCATGGAGGGCAAGATGCGGGAAATATTCTCTCAGATACCCGATCACCCCTATGTCCTGTACGATCACGCCGTCCAGTCCGCGTATATAATAAGGGTACAGATAATCATACAGCCGGTCTATTTCATGGTTTTTTAACAAGGTATTCACCGTAAGATACAGTTTTCTGCCATGTATATGCACATGATCCATCGCGGCAAGAAGCTCCGCCTCTGCAAGATTCTTCGCATAAGCCCTTGCCCCGAACATGGTACCCCCTATATAGACCGCATCCGCCCCCGCGCATACCGCCGCCTTTAAGCTTTCTTCAGATCCGGCAGGCGCCAGTATCTCAACCTTTCTGTCCATATGCATTTCCTTTCTCTATCCTGCTCGCCGCATTGCTCCTTTAGTGTCTGGTTCTCCCCATTATGATAAAAGGCTGTCAAAAGACAGCCTATTTCTTACGATTATTCTTTATCTCTGTTTCCAGTTGGACAATCTTCATCTGAAATTCCTTATTCTCTTCCTTAAGCTTGTCCATAGATTTTTCCGCATTCTCGAGCTTGATCTGAACCGATATCAGTT
>OFFP01001590.1_pt1 | contig 14995 bp, 17 predicted proteins | sample 1521431 | NCBI WGS metagenome assembly OFFP01 (sample SAMEA3504104, study PRJEB24116) | mouse gut metagenome | biome: mouse gut; feature: mouse-associated habitat; material: faeces | place: Denmark | collected 2011 | reverse complement strand
TGTAAAATGCCGCCGCTTTTCACACATTGAAAGGAATGCAGTGATGAAGAAAAAAAGAGTATTTGAAAATATAATACACGGCATATTCCTGATGCTCGGTCTGGTCACGGTAGGATTTGTTCTGCTTATCACGGTTTATCTTATTCTGTCAGGTATTCCCGCTATCCGTGAGATCGGCATTTTGAAGTTTCTTTTCGGAAAGGAATGGGCTTCGACGGCGGCGGAGCCTTCCTATGGAATTTTACCGTTTATTCTGACAAGCGTTTATGGTACGGCAGGCGCAATACTTATCGGTGTTCCAATCGGTTTCCTAACTTCCGTATATCTTGCAAAGCTTGCTCCTAAAAAGGTAAAAACGGTAATGGAATCCGCAGTCAGTCTGCTTGCCGGTATTCCCTCAGTCGTATATGGTCTTGTAGGAATGATCGTGTTGGTTCCGGCTATCTGTAGGCTGCTCCATATTCCTGACGGAGCGAGTCTGTTTGCTGCGATTATTGTTTTATCGGTGATGATCTTGCCCTCCATTATCAAGGTGTCCATAACGGCGCTTGAAGCAGTACCGCAGGAATATGAGAACGCCTCTTTAGCGCTTGGAGCAACACCGGTTGAAACCTATTTCCGTGTATCTGTACCTGCAGCAAAGAGCGGAATTGCGGCGGCTGTCGTACTTGGCGTGGGGCGGGCAATCGGAGAAGCGATGGCGGTGATGATGGTCGCCGGCAATGTAGCCAATATGCCGTCTCTGTTCGGGAGTGTGCGTTTTTTGACAACGGCGATTGCTTCTGAAATGTCCTATTCGGGCGGATTGCAGCGCCAGGCGCTTTTCTCCATAGCGCTTGTACTGTTCCTGTTTATTATGATGATTAACGCTGCGCTGAACTTCTTTTTGAAGCGGAATAAGGAGGGCTGATATGAGAGGGAAAAGAAAAGGTTATATCCTTATAATGAAGCTTGTGATGTGGCTTTCTGTGGGAATCACGGCGACACTCGTGCTGTTTTTGGTGGGATATATTCTGTTCAAGGGAGTCCCGCACATCACATGGGTGCTGCTTTCCACAAAGCCAAGCTACCTTTCGGGACGAATCGGAATCCTGCCGGATGTTCTGAACACGCTGTACATTATCGTCGCCACTTTATTATTTGTAATCCCACTCGGCGTCGGAGCGGCAATTTATCTGACGGAATATGCAAAGAATAAACGGCTTGTCAGTATGATCGAATACGCTGCTGAAACGCTTTCAGGCATTCCTTCTATCATATACGGACTTGTGGGTATGCTGTTCTTCTGTCAGTTTTTGAATATGCAGACCTCATTGCTCGCCGGCGCTCTCACCCTTGTAATCATGAATCTGCCAACGGTTATGCGCACCACACAGGAAAGTCTGAAAACCGTGCCGCAGAGCTATCGTGAGGGTGCATTCGGACTCGGTGCAGGCAAATGGCGAGTCATCCGAACCGTCGTACTTCCCGGATGTGTGGACGGTGTTATCACAGGCTGTATTCTTTCTGTGGGCAGAATTCTCGGTGAATCGGCGGCTCTGCTTTTCACTGCGGGCTTGGCGCATGATTTGTACGGATTGTTTGAGGGACTCGGCAGTTCAGGCAGTACGCTGACCGTTGCACTGTATTTTTACGCAAAAGAGCAAGGCGAATTTGAAGTAGCCTTTGCCATCGCCGCTATCTTAATGATTATGACACTGATCATCAATTTTGCCGCAGCGCTTGTCGGCCGTTATTTCACAAAAAGGAGAAGCCTATGAAGCCTATTATAACAGTAAAAGACCTGTGCTTATGGTACGGAAAATCACAGGCACTGAAAAACATCAATATGGATGTTCCCGAAAAAAGCATTACCGCATTGATCGGCCCATCCGGCTGCGGGAAATCTACATTTCTGAAAACGCTCAACCGAATGAATGATCTGATACCCGATGTCAAAATCACTGGTGAGGTATTCTATAACGATCAAAACATCTACGCCGGTGCAGTCGATGTGAACGAGCTTCGGAAAAATATCGGTATGGTATTTCAGAAGCCGAATCCGTTTCCCATGAGTATTTACGACAACATTGCATACGGCCCGCGCACTCACGGTATCAGAAGTAAGATAAAACTGGACGATATTGTAGAACGCTCTCTGCGCGACGCCGCTATTTGGGAGGAAGTAAAAGACAGACTGAAAAAGAACGCTTTGGGACTTTCAGGCGGTCAGCAGCAGCGCCTTTGTATTGCCCGTGCGCTTGCGGTAGAGCCGCAGATACTTTTGATGGATGAGCCAACTTCGGCGCTCGACCCGATCTCTACTTCCCATATTGAGGAACTGGCAATGAAGCTGAAAGAAAAATATACCATTGTTATCGTAACGCACAATATGCAGCAAGCAGTCCGTATCTCGGATAACACCGCTTTCTTTCTTTTGGGAGATTTGGTTGAATTTTCTGAGACAGAAGCAATGTTCTCACAGCCGAAAGATAAACGCACAGAGGATTATATTACGGGGAGGTTTGGTTAAATGAGGTCTAAATTTGATGAACAGTTGGAGCTTTTACACAAGGAACTGATCCAGATGGGAGCGCTTTGCGAAAACGCTATTGCAATGGCAGCAAAAGCGCTGGCGGAAGGCAATGCAAAAATTGCCGGAAAGGTTCCGGAGTTATCTGAGGAGATAGATCAAAAAGAGCGGGATATCGAGGCAATGTGTATGAAGCTGCTTCTACAGCAACAGCCGGTGGCAAAGGATCTGCGTGTGATCTCCTCCGCACTGAAAATGGTAACGGACATGGAGCGTATTGGAGATAATTCGGGAGATATTGCCGAAATTGTAACGATGGCGAATATTTCCGCCGCTGACAATACCTTGTCTATTCAGGATATGGCAAGAGCCACAATAAAGATGGTAACGGACAGTATTGACGCTTTTGTTAAGCAGGATGTCAAGCTGGCAACATCGGTAATTGCCTATGACGATGTGGTGGACAGATATTTTGACGAGATCAAAACTAATCTGATTGCGAAGTTTGGAGATTCCGAATCAGACGGAGAAACGGTACTTGACCTTTTAATGATAGCAAAATATTTTGAGCGTATGGGAGATCATGCGGCGGAGACTGCCAAATGGGTGCTGTTCTCCATTACGGGCAATAAGGAATGATAAATGATAGTACGGCGAGAAACTATGGCTTCTCGCCGTTTATCTTTTGGTACAAATAAATTACATGGATTTTACGGAACTGTGATTACAGAATTTACAGCAAAAAAGTATAATGAAAGTGTTCAAAAGGAGAGCAGATATGAGAAAAAAGATTCTTTTGTTTATTATCGTTGCATTAGCGATTATTGGCGTTATAGTATATATAAATATGAATTCAGATGATAATATGGGAGGAATTCGATATACACCTGACAGCCAAGAACCGTGGAATGAACATTTGGAGGGCGATAACGGTTCCGGCGGAATCAAAATACCCGGCTTTGGAAAACTGTACTTCCAATCGGGTACCAAAAAAGTTCAAATGACACTGGCAAATCCGAGCGATAATGATTGCTATTTTATATATACGCTTCATCTGAATGATCCGGACGGCGAAATAATTTATACGTCGGATAAAGTAGCCCCGGGCATGGCGCTGTACGACTTGACCATTATCCGTCCATTGGATGTAGGCGAATACACAATGTATATTCATGTTGCACCCTATAGCTCTGATGGCAAACAGCTTAATGCAGCGCTTCTAAAGGCTCCGCTTACAGTAATGGGTAACTGATTTGATCTTATTGCCGGCCGGCTTGAGATATATACTAAATTTCATATTCTTTTTTGGAGGACAAATTCTTATGAAAAGCAAAAAAATCATTGTAACTATGTTGGCAGTATGCGCCTTAGTGACTACTTCTGCAATCTCTGCATCTGCGGCAAGTATCGATCAGAACAGTCCAGAAAGTATCGGTACGGAATGGACTTTTGAATTGAAGAACGATCCTACATATACCGTTACTATCCCTTCTGCCGTAACGCTTTCCAAGAACGGCACACAGGTGGATATTACTGCCGAGAATGTTGCAAATCTTGACTGTCAGCGCATTTCCGTTACGATTGCGGGAACGGACGCATACAGGAATCAGATGGTGCTGGAGGGCAAGGATTCAAGAGGTATCAGCAGATCACTTCGCTATTCAATTACCACGTCTGACGGAGAGTACATTGAGACAACCTTAAATACAACTGCTGTAGGTAAGGAACTTGCCTCTTTTACAGAGGATGGCACGGTATCCTTTACAGCAGCACCGATTATCGCAGCCGCTTCCACCAAGGGTGTTACCTATACCGGCAGCATGACCTACGGAATTGAGCTGGTTGACATTGCGCAGCAGTAAGAAAAAAATATTGCTCTCCTTGATAGTGATATTTGTATTTGCTATCAGTGCAACTGCTCCTGTGTCTGCCGAGAGCGGTACGATGTTTACCTTTACTCTGGAGGATAAAGACAGTTATCTTGAAACCGAAACACCTGCGCCGGATACAACTCCGAGTACTGATAATAACGACCATTCAAGCGGAACTATACCGCCATCTCCTCAAACCGGGGATGAATCACTACTGATTTATTGGAGCGTATTGGTATTCAGCGCAGGGGGTATACTTGCAATATTATATTTCGGCAAATCGAGAAGAGCTGAAAAATGAAATGACTTATCCAAGCAGGCGGTGTGAAAGCTCTGACTTTTACACCGCTTGTTCGTAAATTTTCAAAGGCGTTTGACCCACAGTGTTGAAAAATACGTTTTTTTGTACTATTATTATTTTGGATAATTGTACATTGTTGTAAGGTGAAATCATGTGGTTGATAATGGCTGTTTTTTCTGCATTTTTTGCAGGAGTGACTTCTATCCTTGCAAAGTGCGGCATTAGAAAAACGGATTCCGATATAGCAACGGCACTGCGGACTGTGGTTGTGCTGCTGTTTTCCTGGGTTATGGTGCTGATAGTCGGTTCTGCAAAAACAATATCGGATATTGATATAAAATCATTTGTTTTTTTAATACTGTCAGGACTTGCAACCGGCGCATCGTGGATTTGCTATTTCAAAGCATTGTCTATGGGAGATGTCAACAAGGTTGTGCCGGTTGATAAATCAAGCACTGTTCTTTCGGTACTGCTTGCGATCATTTTATTTGGCGAGACAAGTTATCTTGCGGTCAAGCTGCTCGGTACGGCAATTCTTGCTGCCGGAATTTTTCTGATGATCGAGCAAAAAGAAGTGCAAAGCAGGTCAATACAAAAAGGCTGGATGCTCTATGCTATACTGTCCGCAGTATTTGCCGCTCTTACCTCTATTCTCGCAAAAGTCGGTATATCTGGCGTAGAATCCAATCTCGGTACAGCGATACGCACAGGTGTTGTGCTTATTATGGCATGGCTAATCGTCCTGACGAAAGGCAAGCAGAAAGAAATCAAAGAGATCGGCAAAAAGGAACTTGCTTTTATTGCCCTTTCCGGACTTGCGACCGGGGCGTCGTGGCTCTGCTATTACTATGCAATTCAGAACGGTGTTGTCAGTGTAGTCGTACCGATTGACAAATTGAGTATTCTTGTTACGGTCGCATTCTCCTATTTTGTGTTTAAGGAAAAACTTAGTAAAAAAGCGTTTACCGGTCTTTGTCTTATGCTTTGCGGGACGCTGGCAATGGCAATATGGACATAGGACTTTACACCGATTTTACAATATTAAGATAACCGATTTGACCTTGTTTTGATAGAATAGTGGCAAAGCGATACATAGAAACATGGAGGAGGTAGTGTAAAAGATGATCTATTGCGTGGAGGACGATCAGGCGATCCGTGATTTAATGATATATGCCCTGAATTCTGCTGGATTTGAAGCAACAGGATTTGAGGACGGAAAAGCTTTCTTTTCCGCTTTTGAAAAGAAGCTGCCCGAGCTTATCATGCTTGATATTATGCTTCCGGGAGAGGACGGCATTGCGATATTAAAAAAGCTGCGCGGCAATTCTGCTACAGCGGATATTCCGGTCATTATGGCGACAGCCAAAGGTACAGAATATGATAAGGTAATCGGTCTTGATTTAGGAGCGGATGATTACCTTGCTAAGCCATTCGGTATGATGGAGATGGTGTCGCGCGTAAAGGCAGTATTGCGCCGTTCGGTCGCAAAAGATACTTTTAAGGTTTTGTATGTGGGTAAATTAGAACTGAATATGAGTAATCATACTGTTTTTGCCGATGGTGAGCGTATCGACCTCACCTTGAAAGAATATGGACTACTTCGACTGTTTATGGAAAACCTCGGCAGAGTTTTTACACGCGACCAACTTCTTGAACAAATTTGGGACGCAGATTATGTCGGAGAAACAAGAACGGTTGATGTTCATATCGGTACGCTTCGCACAAAGCTCGGTAAATGCGGTGAGTATATTGAGACGGTTCGCGGCGTGGGCTACCGGATGGAGACGAGGCTATGACAAAAAGAATTTTTCGTACAGTATTTATCGTAGCAATCAGTGTATTACTTGCTTCTGTTATTCTATTCATTGGCGTGCTTTATGATTATTTTACCGGTGTTCAGTACCGTCAGCTTAAAATGCAGACCGATCTTGCCGCGCAGGGCGTTGTCAGCGATGGAATTGAATATTTCGACGGACTGGATGTAAAGAATTACCGCATCACGTGGATCGGGGCAGACGGAAGCGTACTCTATGACAGTGTTTCTGACGCAGATGAAATGGAAAACCACTTTGAGCGTGAGGAAGTAAAAGAAGCGCTTGCCGAGGGATACGGTGAAAGCTCGCGCTATTCATCGACCATGACTGAGCGCTATCTTTACAGCGCCAAACGGTTGACAGATGGAACAGTGATCCGACTTTCTGTTACCCAAAACTCAATGTGGGTGCTGACACTTGGTATGCTTCAGCCGATCCTCGCTATCCTTGCTGCGGCAATCGTTCTGTCGATCATACTCGCATCTCGTTTGTCAAAAAACATTGTCAAACCACTGAACGAATTGAATCTTGACGATCCGCTGAGCAATGACGGATATGATGAGCTTGCTCCCCTGCTTCGTCGTATTGATACACAGCAGCGGCAAATACTGCGGCAAAAGAATGAACTGAAACGCAAACAAAGCGAATTTGACACGGTAACAAGGAGCATGGCGGAGGGAATCATCCTTCTGAATCAAAAAGGCATTATCCTGAGTATAAACCGAGCAGCGGCAGAATTATTTGAAACAGACTCCTTTGCTGTCGGAAAGGACATCCTTTCTGTTAATCGCAGCTTAGAACTTAGTGAGCTTCTTCGTAAGTCAGAGAACGGAAGTCGTGCCGAAACGGTTATGGATTTTGGTGCGGCAAAATATCAAGTAGATGTAAGTCCGGTGTTATCAAACGACGAAGCGGCAGGTACGGTGATTCTGCTTATGGATGTTACTGAAAAAGAAAAAACAGAGCAGATGCGCCGTGAATTTACTGCAAATGTATCTCATGAACTGAAAACCCCCCTGCAAACGATTTCCGGCTGTGCGGAGCTTCTGGCGAACGGTATTGTAAAACAGGAGGACATTTCAAAATTCGGGGCGCAAATCTATACAGATGCCGGACGCATGATCCGTCTGGTCGAGGATATTATTAAGCTGTCTCACTTGGATGAAGGGGCAAATGATATGCAGCGAGAAACTGTGGATATGGTATTTCTCGCAGAAAACACGATCCGAAGCTTACGACCGGAAGCAGAAGCGGCAGGTGTCACTCTTTCTCTCAGCGGAAGCGGAAGCTCTGCAAAACTGTACGGTATACCGCAGTTGCTTAGTGGAATCATTTTCAATCTTTGCGATAATGCCATAAAATATAACCGAGAAAACGGCTCGGTAAAAGTAGATATTACGGATAGGGATAACGAAGTTATTCTTACTGTTGCCGACACGGGAATCGGTATTCCGGCAGAACATCAGGAACGGATTTTTGAACGCTTTTATTGTGTTGATAAGAGTCATTCCAAAGAAATCGGCGGTACGGGACTTGGTCTTTCCATCGTCAAGCACGCTGCGAGACTTCACGATGCGACTATTGAACTTCACAGTGTCCCCGGCGAAGGCACAATTATCACGGTAAAATTTCCGAAAAATAAATAACGGAGTAATTGAATGGAGAAATTAAGAGAGAAAAAAGGCTTTATCTGTGATATGGACGGCGTTATCTATCACGGGAACAGACTTCTTGGCGGAGTAAAGGAATTCGTAGATTGTTGGTTCAAAACAAATTTGCCTAGTATCTGGCAATAAAATGGCAATATTTTGTGGTTATTCAGCGAATAAAAATTTTATTTTATAACGTATATAAAGAAACCTCACTGATTTTCAGAAGTAAAAAGCTGAATATCGGTAAAGTTTTTCACAAGGTAGTCTCTCAATTCCTGAGAGAGCACTTTGACACGTTTCTGGTAAGTATCCAATGCCTACCGGGCCATAAAGTACCAGATTTCTCTTTCCAGGAATAAACTTGCTCTGAGTATCTGAGCGTAGAAATCTTCTTTCATCTTCGGCGTCATCATAATACTGCGCTTCCCCTCTTCAGGAATGCTTCGTCATACGCTTCGAGTGACGGGCCAGCCTCCGGAAGTGTATAGATACCCTAACCAGTAATCCGGGCAGTCAGGAGAACACTGACGTCCATAAACACATTTTTTATAGTAATTGCATTCCAGAGGCATCTTACACTTATGAGTAAGAGATGAGAAAAAGAGTTTTGAGTTTTCATAATAGACACCGACCTTTCCGGCGACTGCCTGCTATGAAAAGTGGAAATAAACTTTTCACTTCAGTACAGTAAATTTACACTATCTGAAGGAGAAATCTATTTGACATATCTAGTCCATGATGCTAATATGATTATAGAAAAGGTGCTACCGATAGACGGTTAGTCCACATTATGATTAGTTAAGAAAATAACCGTTCAGTTTGCGAGGCTGGGGCGGTTATTTTTTTGCATGATTGCATCCTATTGCGTAACCAAGTCCAAAAGCCGTTAAGCACAAGCTGATAACAGCAATCAGACTTTCGAGAGTTAACGTTAACTAACCTTTTGCCGTAAATAGTAACACCATGAGATGATTATAGCGGAATAGAATAAGATATACAATAATTGTTCCTTAAAAGGGCTATTCGTTTTGTTTGAATCTAAATGTATTTTCTTTTGTAGATTTGCAATGTTCTGTTCTTTTGGTACAATACAGTTATTAGGTAAGGAGTGTGAATAATATGGGTGAAGCGAAAAGACGACTTCCGGTAGGCGTAGAAAATTTTGAGCAGATTATCAAAGATAACTTTTATTATGTAGATAAGACTGGACTGATTTCTGAACTGCTTCTAAGTGGTGGAATGGTAAATCTGTTTACCCGACCAAGACGCTTTGGAAAAACATTAAATATGAGTATGCTAGAACATTTTTTTTCCCTAGAGGGCGATCACAGTATCTTTGATGGTCTGGGAATCACAAAAGATACAAAATTGTGTGAAGAATATATGGGTAGGTATCCGGTTATTTTTGTATCATTAAAAGGAATCAATGCTGCTGCTTATGATAAGGCATTTAATTTTGCCGTTCAGATTATGCAAAGAACAGCTGAAGAATTTCAGTTTCTATCAGATAGTGAATGCCTGAGTGAACATGATAAATCAGTATATAGAGAACTATTGGAAAGCAATATGAGTGAAACTGTATTTTGCGGTGGATTGAAAATATTGTCAAAATTATTAGAGAAGCATTACAGATCGAAAGTAATTCTTTTAATTGATGAATATGATGTTCCGTTAGCGAAAGCATTTGAAAATGGATATTATGATCAAATGATATTTTTAATCCGCAATCTGTTGGAACAGGCGCTAAAAACAAACAACAGTTTGAAATTTGCAGTGATGACTGGGTGTATGCGCATTTCAAAAGAGAGTATCTTTACGGGGCTGAATAACCTGAAAGTATTATCAATTACAGATGAACGTTATGATGAATATTTTGGTTTTACAGATGCGGAAGTAAAAGAAATGCTGAAGTATTACGAAATTGAAGATTATTATGAAGACATCAAAAACTGGTACGATGGGTATCGTTTTGGCAGTACGGAAGTATATTGCCCTTGGGATGTATTGAACCATTGTGATAAAATCAAAGACCATGCAAATGTGTTTCCGGAAAACTATTGGATCAATACCAGCAGTAATGATGCTGTCAAGAAATTTATTCAAATGTCCGATAATCTTACAACCAAGCGTGAGATTGAAAAACTGCTTGCCGGCGAGGAAATTATCAAAGAAATTCACCAGGAACTTATCTATCCAGAGATGTATCAGTCTTTAGAGAACGTTTGGAGTCTTTTATTTATGACAGGATATCTAACGCAGCGTGGAAGGGTTGATGCAAAGCGGTATAAACTTGCGATACCGAATTTGGAAATCCGTGATATTTTTGAAACACAGATCATGGAATACTTCAAGGAGAGCGTTGCAAAAGACGGCGATACGTTAAGCTGGTTCTGTGATGCCCTGAAAAACGGAGAGGAAACGAAGGTAGGGGAGATTTTTGAAAGCTACCTGAAAAAGGCCATCAGTATCCGGGATACGTTTGTGAGAAAGGCAAGTAAGGAGAACTTTTATCATGGGATACTGCTTGGAATCCTGGGCGTGAAGGAAGAATGGTACGTATCCTCCAATCAGGAAGCTGGCGAGGGTTACAGTGATATCCTTATTGAAACTGAAAACAGTGAAATGGTTATCCTCATCGAAGTCAAGTATGCCAATGACGGAAATCTTGATCAGGCTTGTGAACGGGCGCAGCAGCAGATAGAGGAAAAGAAGTATGATGAAGAACTCCGGGAAAACGGAGTGGATAAAATTTTAAAATATGGGATCGCATGTTATATGAAACGTTGCAAAGTGGTACTGGCAGACGAATAACCTATCAGAAAGCAAATGCCTTTGATCACGCAGTCAATACTTGTGCTATTCTTGGAACAGACTTTGTGAAAATGTTTATCGCAAGTTCTGTGAGCAAGCGAATGGAAAATGGTGAACCTGCTTATCTTGCAGGTAAAAGCGGCATTGAAATCGTTCGGGAGATTGTTGCAGAAACCAAAAGGCAAGAGCTTCAAATAGAACCGCAAGAGCATTTCGGACGCTCAAAAGATTACTGGATTGGTTGGGATATTGCTTATTATCAGTGGTATTCAGGAAAGCAGTAAAACATCCGCTTTATTTTTTGCTCCATGATGAGCCGAATCCGGAAATGACATCCTTTGTATTCGGGGGAGACATTGATGACGCATTTCACCTGTCTGTGAAGTTCGGTTTTTCTGTACATTGTCCATATAAAATTTCCGAAATCGGCAATAATAATACATGTGATCAGAAAAATATTTTATTATTGCCGATATGTGATATAATGGCTATAAATATGATGTTTCATAATCAGAGTATGGATAGATGCGAGGCTAAGATATGCTTGAAAATAAATTGGGTATTACTGAATCAACAGAATTGAATGGAGGAAATATGAGATATCTTTCGGTGATTGAAACGGCCAAGAAATGGAATATATCAGAACGAAGTGTGAGGAATTACTGTGCCCAGGGGAGAGTGAACGGTGCGTTTCTTACCGGCAAGACGTGGACTATTCCGGAGGATGCCAAAAAGCCGGAGCGTTCCAACAAAAGAAAAGAACAGCCAACTTTGCTGGATATTTTGCAGGAGGAGAAGGTAAGTAAATATCCGGGCGGGATTTATCATAAAACGCAGATTGATTTGACATATAATTCAAATCATATGGAAGGCAGCCGGCTGACTCACGATCAGACCAGATATATTTTTGATACCAATACCATTGGAGTAGAAAATGAAGTTCTCAATGTGGATGATGTGATTGAAACAGCAAATCATTTCCGCTGTATTGATCTGATCATTGATCATGCAAAATCTGCTTTGACAGAGAAGTTTATTAAGGAGCTTCACCAGACATTAAAAAGTGGAACCAGCGATTCCAGAAAAGACTGGTTTGCAGTGGGAGATTATAAGAAATTGCCCAATGAGGTTGGGGGCATGGAAACAGCCTTTCCGGAAGAAGTTGCCGATAAGATGAAAGCGCTGCTGAAGGAATATAACGCTATAGAAGAGAAAACTTTTGATGATATTCTGGATTTCCATGTAAAGTTTGAAAGAATGCACCCGTTTCAGGACGGAAACGGACGTGTAGGCAGATTGATCATGTTTAAGGAGTGTCTGAAATATAATATTGTTCCGTTTATCATCGAGGACAATCTGAAACTGTTTTATTACCGTGGATTGAAAGAATGGAATAATGAAAAAGGGTATCTGACAGACACCTGCCTGACAGCGCAGGATAAGTATAAGGCTTATCTGGATTACTTTAGAATTGAATATTGAGTAAGAAGAGAGGTGCATTTATGTCAGCAGATGACATGCAAAATGGAATACATGCGGTATGTGAAAACAAGTGTAGGGATCAAGGATGGAGCTGTTGCAGGGAAGACAGCTGTAAAGTGGTTTGCCCAGAAGGTCATGGGGCTGGATGCTGAACTTGCTGTTATAGAGGAGCAGATCGATCAGAAATGTCAGGAAATACCACATGCCGGTAACATTCTGGAGATATCAGGAATTGGAGAAAACACACTTTCCGGGACTCTTGCAGAGATGGGAGACATTAAGAGGTTTGATGATGTTAAATTATACAGGATTTTATAAAAATATAAAAGAAAGGAAAACGCTCGAAAAGACAGTAAATGCAAGGTCTTGCTGAGTTATACCAAGTTATGCAAAACGTTATAAAATATTATTTATTTGCCATGGCAGTATCTTGAAGAATCCCGGAAAAGCCCATAAAATCAATGATTGTACGGCTCAATGAGGTGCTTACTACACCACTACTACGCCATTTTTGAAAGAGCCTTGAAATGACAATATAAAATTCAAAATTGATTTTTGAGAATATAGTATTTTGAGAATAATTTTGTTATGATATGAATTGGGTGGACTTTATCTGCCCAATTCGATTTGGAGGTGCATATATGGCAGAAAGCCAGAATGTTGAATGGAAAGAATCATGGCGGGACGAATATCTGAAATGGATATGCGGATTTGCCAATGCACAGGGTGGAAAGATTTATATTGGTACCAATGACGATGGTACAGTTATTGGCATTCAAGACAGCAAGAAACTTATGGAAGATATTCCAAACAAGGTGAGAGATGTCTTGGGAATTATTGTAGATGTGAATTTGCTGGCACAAGATGGTAAAGAATATATAGAAATATGTGTAAGTCCAAATACTTATCCTGTGAATTACAGAGGTGAGTATCATTATCGAAGCGGAAGTACAAAACAATTGCTTAAAGGACAGGCATTAAATCAGTTTCTTCTTAAAAAGACTGGCATTACATGGGATAGTGTACCCATACAGGATGTTGTAGTAAGGGAATTACGGAATGACAGCTTTGATATTTTCCGTGAACAGGCAGTTCTTAGTAAAAGGATGGATAAGAAGGATATAGATTCTTCTAATGAGCAGTTGTTGGACAGTTTAAATCTGCTTGACCATGGTATGCTCAAACGAGCAGCGGTTTTATTGTTTCATCATAATCCGGAGAAATGGATACCGGGTTCTTATGTAAAAATTGGTTATTTTGAAACAGATTCAGAACTGCGGTATCAGGATGAAATTCATGGATCGCTGATTTCGCAGGCAGATAAAATTGTAGATTTGATTTTTACCAAATACCTGAAAGCAGAAATTTCTTATCGGGGAGTTACGAGAGTAGAAACTTATCCTTTTCCAAAGGAGGCAATAAGAGAAGCTGTTTTTAATGCCATTGTGCACAAATTCTATGGAACATTGATACCGATTCAAATTAGGGTTTATACGAATAAAATTATAATTGCTAACGACTGTGTGTTTCCTGATGATTGGACGGTCGATGATTTGATGGGGAGTCACCGTTCCAGACCATATAATCCGTTGATTGCAAATACTTTCTTTCGAGCAGGTTTTATCGAAGCATGGGGGCGGGGAATTGAGAAAATCAAGGATAGTTGTGCAGAAGTGGGGAATCCTATGCCAGAATATGTGGTTAAAAAAGAAGATATTATGGTGACGTTTAAAAGTCTGATAACTGACACTACCCAAGGCACTACCCAAGCTGTTACCCAAGGTACTACCCAAGATGACATGAATGCTGTTGAAAATTCGATTCCTATGCGGATTTTGAAGGTTATTGGGGACAATCCGATGCTGTCTCAAAGTCAGATTGCAGAAATGCTTGGGGAAAAACATGATACGATTAAGTACCATATGAGGAAAATGCGTTTGTCTGGGGTTATTGTAAGGGAAGGAACCAGTCAAAATGGAAAATGGATTATTGTTGATAATGAGAATTGATTTCATAATTTGGTTAATGTAGGATTTTTTGACAAATAATGTTGAGTTTTACAAAGACGTGAAAGATTTTGGTGAATATCGTCAATGGATTCAAGTACTGGAAGAAATAATTACTGAGGGACTTGTTTCTATAAAGTACATATTTGAAGATAAAAGAGCAATCTGTATTAGCTATGGGAAGATAGTACCTTATTATAAAGGGCTGGAAATATTTATGATAAGTGCAGAATTGCAACACGATCCTTATTTATTACTATGAAACATTACCTTTCGAGTAGCCAAAAAAGCGCAGACTGCCCCTGTTAAATTTAAAAAGAAACCGTGTGCTTATCCGGGCTGTTCTGCATTAGTAACCGGGCGGTACTGTGGGGAGCATGCAAGAAAAGTAAACAGCGACTATGAAAAGTTTAGCAGCATGAAACAGGCACAGGGCATAACGGGACGCCTAAAGGAAGAAAACACCTTAGAGTGGACAGGAAGAATGAATAACATAAGGGCGTGTGCGAGGGAGATTGTAAACGAGGAAATTGTTTACATATGGGC